>CENU01041789.1_pt1 | contig 66976 bp, 77 predicted proteins | sample 361331 | NCBI WGS metagenome assembly CENU01 (sample SAMEA2619766, study PRJEB7988) | marine metagenome | isolation source: saline water (ENVO:00002010), including | reverse complement strand
AAGGATTATACGTTGGGCATTAATTTTGTCATAAGATTATTATAGCGATAGTGATGTTTTTATGATTTTTCTTTAGGTATTAATAAATTAAATAGCACTCTAGGTAAGATCTACAATTATGGTTACAATTCGGTTATAAAACTGAGGGTTTGATATGGCATTACAACAGAAGGGAATGCACGGTGCTTGGGTCAGCCGCTGGACCTTTATTATGGCCGCTACCGGTTCGGCGGTTGGCTTGGGTAATATGTGGAAATTCCCCTATGTTGCTGGTAGTAATGGTGGTGGCGCATTTGTGCTGGTGTATTTAGCCTGTATTCTGTTTATCGGTGTTCCGGTAATGATGGCAGAGGTCATGTTGGGGCGTCATGGACGCAAAAGCCCAGTTAATGCTATGCGGGACATAGTGTCTGAGAGTAGCGCTAATCTGCGCTGGTCTTATTTAGGCTGGTTGGGAGTTGTGGCCGCAGTCTTGATTTTAAGTTTTTATGCGGTAATTGCAGGTTGGGCGCTGAGCTACATTATTGAGATGGGTTCTGGCGTTCTTAAAGGGGTGGATGGTGACGCCGCTGCGGTTGCCTTTAATCAGTTGCTTAATAATCCCGCTAAACTTGTCTTTTGGCAAACGGTATTTTTGACGCTCTGTGTTGCGGTGGTTATGGGGGGTGTTAAAAAGGGTTTAGGCGTTGCAGTTGAAACTCTAATGCCAATTCTATTTTTTATTCTATTTGGGTTATTAGTCTTTAGTTTTTTTAGAGGTAACTTTTCAGCGGCAGTAGATTTCCTATTTTCTTTTAACCTAGATCAACTCACTTCACGCTCGGTCCTAGAGGCTATGGGGCAGGCATTCTTTACGCTGAGCATTGGTATGGCTGCAATCATGGCTTATGGTGCTTATATGCCACAAAAAGCAAGTATTGGAAAAACCATTTTAATCGTGGCTTTTTTCGATAGTGCCGTGGCTATTATCTCTGGTTTAGTGATCTTCTCAATTGTATTTGCAACCCAGGGGATTGAACCAGGCGCTGGTCCAGGTTTGATGTTTATTAGCTTACCAGTTGCCTTTGGCAGTATGCCTGGCGGTTTATTAATTGGTGCAATTTTTTTCATTTTAGTCTCAATTGCCGCATGGAGTTCGGCTATTTCCCTACTTGAACCCTGTGTTGCCTGGCTAGTGGAAACTAAAAATATGGATCGATTCCAAGCTAATATGATCTTTGCGGTCATTGCTTGGATTCTGGGTTTGGGCACTGTTTTTTCATTTAATATTTGGTCGGGATATCAATTATTTGGCTTTACATTTTTTGACTTTTTAGATTTCCTAACAGCCAATATTATGTTGCCGGTCTCTGGCTTGTTGATTGCACTATTTGTCGGATATGTAGTCGATAAAAAGATTATTGCGTCTGAAATGCTAGGCATGCATCCCAAAGTGCAGTTATTATGGCAATATTCACTGCGATATTTAGCGCCTTTTGCAATAGGTGCGGTATTTATAATGGGACTGTATGATAGATTTTCTTAGGTGGGCAATTGGCAGCGGTTAATAGATCAGCACTTGTTCCATATTCAGCACATGCGATGTACTGTCTAGTCAATGATGTGGCTAGCTATCCACAATTTATGGACGGTTGCTCGTCAGTTGATATCATTGAGCATAGCGACCGCCTAATGCGGGCCACATTGTTTCTAAAAAAAGCGGGCATGGATGTTAAATTTACAACCTGTAATCAGTTGGTGCCCGACTCAAGTATTGAAATGACATTACAGGATGGCCCATTTAAAACATTTAATGGTTTATGGCAGTTCAAACCTTTGTCTGATTCTGCCTGTAAACTTACACTGGACCTTGAGTTTGAGTTTAAAAGCAAAACATTGGCTACAGTGGCCACAGGTTTGTTTTCGGGTGTATCGAGCAACCTTGTAGATGCACTTTGTAAACGTGCAGATGAAATTTATAAAAAGGCATTCTAATGGCAGATAGTAATTCTCAAATCACTGTAGAGGTGGCTTATGCGCTACCCGACAAGCAGATTCTTAAAGTATTGACTGTCCCTGTTGGAACTACTGCACTTGAAGCGGTAAAGCAATCTGGTGTGTTGCAGTTGTTTTCAGAAATAGATATTGAAGCGACGAAAATGGGTATTTTTTCTCAAGTTCTAGGAAGCAAAGGCCTTGCAGATCCGGCTAATTATCAGTTAAAGGCTAGAGATAGAGTGGAGATATACCGGGCATTAATAGCTGACCCGAAAGAGGTTCGCCGCCGTCGAGCGGAAGAATCTAAAATGCAAAAAAGTAGTTAGCTATTTACTAGCCTATTTTTTCTCATCGGATTTTAAAAGGTCGCTCTCAATATTGAGAAGTGTATTATTTGGGTCAAATGTTAAATTGAGTTGCTGTTCATATTTTTTATCGTTGGAATCGACCTTTGTGTAATAATAATCCCAACGTGTTGGATTGAAGGTGTCCACTATAAGTGGCGTACCCAATATGAACTGCACCTGAGGTTTGGTCATACCAACCTGTAATTTATCTACCATTTCTTGGGAAATTATATTACCTTGTTGTACAGATACTTTATGGATACTTGGAAATTTAATCCAACTACAGCCGGAAAATAAAAATATAAAAAGTAAAGCCAAGATCGAATATAATCGCATATGAAGTATCCTAAATGGTACACAAAAGATTTAAGGTGGATCATAACATAGAGAAGGGTAAATTATGTCTCCAGAAGATATTGAATTAAAAAAAGCGGGCTTAAAAGTCACGTTGCCTAGAATTAAAATTTTACAAATTCTAGAAAATACAGTCGAGCGACATATGACGGCTGAAGATATTTATCAGGCCCTTAGAGATGCTGATGAAGATGTGGGTATTGCCACGGTATACCGTGTTCTAACCCAATTTGAGGCTGCTGGACTAGTGGAGCGACATAACTTTGATTCTGGGCCTGCGGTTTACGAGCTTGATCGAGGCGAACACCACGATCATATGGTGTGTACCGAAACTGGTAAGGTAATTGAATTTCACAATCATGAAATTGAAGGTTTACAGGAAAAAATTGCTCAACAAAATGGCTACCAGTTGGTAGGCCATAGCCTGGTGCTTTACGTTAAGCCTAAGGAATAAAAAATTAAAGCAGGGGTATAGTTCTTGCTAAAATTCATGTTTTGGCTCAGGAAACGCTCGGCTTAAGACCTCCTTTCTGTAGGTACTTAAAGCATTTTGAATATTGGAAGACTGTTCTAAGAAATTCTTCGAAAATTTAGGTGCGCTATAAGAGATGCCCAACATATCCTGAAGAACTAAAACCTGTCCATCTGTATCTGCACCTGCACCAATACCAATTACGGGAATCTCTAAGGCAGATGTTAGTTCTTTGCCTAATGAGGATGGAATACATTCGACAACCAATAAGTCGGCTCCGGCTTGTTCAAGTATTTTTGCTTCAGCTAAAATTTTGTCAGCCCCATTCTCGTCTTTACCTTGGACTTTGAAGCCACTTAACTTGTGAACTGATTGAGGAGTAAGCCCTAAGTGACTGCAAACGGGAATCCCTCTTTGTGTTAATGCGTAAACGGTTTCTGCTAACCATTCACCACCCTCCAGTTTGACCATTTGAGCCCCTGCTTGCATGAGTATTGCTGCATTATCCAAGGCTTGAGATACTGTAGCGTAGGACATAAAAGGCATATCTGACAGAACCAGAGAAGACTGGATTCCGCGCGCCACATTTTTGGTGTGATAGGCCATTTCATCAAGGGTTACAGGAATAGTGGTCTTTTGTCCCTGAATAACATTGCCTAGGGAATCACCTACTAGAGTGACTTCGATTTCAGCCTTATCAATCAATTTCGCAAAGCTATAATCATAGGCGGTAATGGCGGCAAATTTATTGCCACTGGCTTTGATAGATTTTAGATGATCAATCGATATGCTAGTCATTTACTTAGGTTCCCCGAAATAGTCAGCCACAAGATACTGTGCTAGTTGGAATATTGTAACATTATATCTTGGAGCTGCATTTATTGAATTGGGTGGGGGTTGTAGTAGTGACGCCCGGGCTGTCCACGAAGGATATATTTTACTAAATTGTAGTAATCAGAATTACCCTGAGCCAAGTTAATTTCGCTTGTATTGACGATCAGTAGAGGGGTGTCCTCATAATGATAGAAGAACTGTGTATAGGCATCATTGAGAGTTTGTAAATACGTCAGATCAATACCCCGCTCGATACTGTTACCCCGAAGTTGCACTCTGTCAAACAGGGTATTGGTAGGAGCTTGTAAGCACACAACTAAGTCAGGCTGTGGTAATTCTTCAATTACTTTGTCATACAGAGTTTGATAAAGACGATACTCATCATCATCTAAGGTTATTCGGGCAAACAATGGATCTTTTTCTATTAAAAAATCTGATACGCGACCCTGGTGAAACAATTCACCTTGTTTTATGGCCTGTAGTTTTTGAATTCGCTGAAATAAAAAAGAAAGCTGAGTAGGCAGAGCATTAGCACGACGATTTTTATAAAAACGCTCAAGGAATGGATTGTCTTCTGCATCCTCAAGGATTGTTTCACAGCTAAATGTCTCAGCAAGCCGCTTTGCTAATGTAGTCTTACCAACCCCGATAGGGCCTTCAACAGCAATATAGGTAGGTATCTTAAGGTTAGCCGAATTAGTCTCTAATCCAAGTGTATTTAGAAGCGCTGCTTCCACTACTTTCTCCGGTTGCAATGTTATTGGCAAAGCATTAATTGTTAAGTCTTACAATACCTTGCATGGAGCAATTTGCCAATAGATCAATAACTTTTCCGCGGTCTGGAATCACTAAGTCAGGTTTTAAGTCCATCAGTGGTGCTAACACAAAGGCTCGCTCATGGGCTCTTGGGTGAGGTAAAGTGAGATGCTGTGTATTTTCAATTAATTGATCGTACACCAGTATATCTAAGTCTAAAGTTCTAGCACCCCAGCGCTCTACGCGAATTCGTCCCTGCTGGTTTTCAATCAACTGAAGTGCTTCGAGTAATCCTTGGGCACCTAAACTGGTTTCAATTTTTACAGCAGCATTGACATAATCTGGTTGATCTCCAGGGCCAATTGCGCCTGTCTGATATAAGCTAGACACTGCTAAAATATTGATTTTAGAGTGGCCACCGATTTTTTTGATGGCCTGTTGAATCTGCATTTTTGGGTCTTTGTACACACCCTCTGACTCACCGCACAGATTACTACCAAGACCAATAAAAGCCTCAGGCATTGTTGGGCTCGTTAGTTCTTTTTCTTGGCCTACGATTACGGGAGCGATGGGAGTTGAGCTTTTGCACCATATTTTGGCGTTCATCTTCACTGGCATCTTGGTATTTTGTCCACCAGTCACCGAGGCCATTGAGAGATTCACCCGTCTGCTCTCTTAGAAGAATAAAATCATAGGCAGCACGAAAACGTGGGTTTTCCATTGAGCGCTGAGCGCGGTTGCCACCGCGTTTTACCAAGGTTAACTGCATTGACCAAATTTCCCGCATAGCTATAGTGAAGCGTCTTGGAATAGCGGTAATTGGAATTTGATTGCTGATTACTTCATTGGCTGCTTTAGTTAGAGCTGAGGCGGGAGGATGCCCTTGCTTTACATATTCTGAGGAAACTTTTTGCACCGACGGCCATAATAATGCGGCGTAAATAAAAGCCGGAGTGACTCGCTTGTTACTTCGAATTCTGAGATCGGTATTAGTGAGTGCCTGTTCTACCATGTTTTTTGCAGTAGGGTGCCCCTGTTCTATAAGACGATTCAGCTGGGGTATTAGCTGTGCAAATAGGCGATATTCAAATAAAAGTTTAAATACCGCAAGACCATATCCGCCCATAAAGAGCTTTAGGGTTTCATCAAACATTCTTGGTGCTGATACATGCTTTAAGTTAGTTGACATTTTTTCGATGGGTTTGAGACTTTTAGCTTCCACCGTAAATCCCAGCTTTGCGGCAAACCGAGCCACTCTAAGAAGCCTTACAGGGTCCTCGCTATATCGAGTAGAAGGATTACCTATAATACGAATCTTACGTTTAGCAAGGTCTTCAAGCCCATCACAAAAATCATGAAGGGTATTTTTCTCTGTATCGTAATAAAGGGCATTAATAGTCAAATCGCGTCTGTTTGCATCATCATGTATAGAGCCAAACATATTATCTCTGGTCAGTAGTCCACTAGCAGCTTGTTGCACCTTTTCATTTTTTTCTGTGTTGTTCGATCTAAAAGTAGTGACTTCAATAGGCTCTCTACCAAACTGAACATGAACAATCTGGAAGCGACGACCTATAATACGTGAGCGTCGAAACAAATTTTTGATTTGTTGAGGTGTCGCATTGGTAGCAATATCAAAATCTTTCGGGTTTAGATCTAGCAATAAATCCCTAACACAACCACCCACAACGTAGGCTTCAAAATTATTCTTTTGAAGAATGCGAACTATTTCACAGGCATGTCTGCAGATTTTTTTTGGATTTAGGCTGTGTTCATGTGCCTTTAACACGAGATGTTGACCATCATTTGTCTGTGATGAGCGATCAAAAAATTTACCGAGACGTTTTAACACAATAAAAGCCAATGCAAAGTGAGCGGGTAGTTTAACAGAGCAAAACCAGCACTGTTAGCAATAAATATTTACTATGGTATTTGTTGATTAGTAAATTTGGGAAAATTAAGCAGGCAATAAAAAAGGGTTGCCTTTCGGCAGCCCCTCGGAGACGTTCTTCAGTCTAAGCTGTTTGAACGCTTTGCAATCCATCTATTTTTTTTTATTATTTATCGTTTTTATTTAAAGTCAAAGCATGCTTTGACACCTCTATATAATCAGAAAAACTGGATCGTCACAAGCATATTGGCACCATTTTAGAGTTGAAGTGGTGGAAATTTGCGTTTAATGCAATAATTAGCATCATTTTCTCCAATAAATAGCTTTTTTAAGACTATCCGCTCTATTTTTCTGGTCAAAAATTATTTTAATGTTTAAACAGGAATCAAGGATGTAGTTTACCTATGAATGTTATTACCCAGAAATACCAAGAAAATTATGCAGTGTAAAAACTTTTTGGTGCTGAAATTCCAGTTGTGGTGCAGGGAATTTTTGATATATCCCAGTGAGTTATACCCCATTTGATAATGTCATCCACTGAGCATGCTCGAAGTTCTGTAGGAGGTTGCTGCTGTAGCCAATTTAAGGCAAGCCAGAGTTGTTCTTGTTCTTTATTTTGTGGCAGTTGTCTAGCATGGTGTTGTTTACTGAGTTTTTGCCCTAGTGAGTTCATCGCCAGAGGAATATGGGCATAAACAGGTATTTTATAGCCCAAACATTGCTGAAGTAAGATTTGTCTGGGTGTTGAATCGATAAGGTCAAATCCGCGAATAATTTCAGTGATGCCTTGAAGATGATCGTCTATAACTACGGCTAGTTGATATGAAATAAGACCATCGCGCCGACGTAAAATAAAATCACCCAAGGTTTCAATCAGCGATTGAGCATAATCACCCATAATTAAATCGTAAAATTTTATCCTGTCATTCGCCATGCCTGTAGCTTTTATACTGTCACTAATTGATAGGCGAACAGAGGTATTTTCACTCGATAAATTTTGCCCATGGCACTTAGCATCATAGATACCTTTTAGGGATATAAGGCGCTGCCTGGTACAACTACAATTATAAGTGAGATACTGACCTTCAAGGTAGTTAAGGATTTCAAAATAATGCCCTACCTGGTTACTTTGGTAGACAACATCATCATCCCACCAAAGACCATGCTGTTCTAATTGTTTGAGGATGGTGGCGCTGGCACCAGAAACTTCTCGAGGAGGGTCAATATCTTCTATTCTAACTAGCCACTTTCCCCCTTTATGCTTTGCTTGCATAAAGCTAGCGATCGCAGCCAGAAGAGAGCCAAAATGGAGAGGTCCACTAGGTGATGGTGCAAATCGGCCAATACTATGGGGTGAGGACATTTGTGTATTGATCGAGAATTAAGCATTCAATCTAAAGGCTTACTTAGCCTCCAGTGATTTGCTTTTCCTTGATTTCATCCAACGTTTTACAGTCAATGCAAAGTTCAGCGGTTGGCCGAGCTTCTAGGCGGCGAATCCCAATTTCAACACCACATTGATCACAGAATCCATAATCGTCTTCTTCAACACGGGTAAGAGTCTTATCAATTTTTTTGATAAGTTTTCTTTCGCGGTCTCTGGTACGCAGTTCAAGACTAAACTCTTCTTCTTGCGTTGCACGATCTGCAGGGTCAGGAAAATTTGCGGCTTCATCCTTCATATGGGTAACGGTGCGATCTACTTCTTCCATCAACTCTCTGCGCCAAGCATTTAGGATAAGTTTAAAGTGACTTAATTGACGCTCATTCATATACTCTTCTTTGGCCTTTTCCTGATAGGGAGCTATGCCATGAAGGGTGACTGAATTCTTAACTGGTGTCGCAGTTGTTTTTTTCTTCGCTGTAGCCATGCTTTAAGTCCAATTTTTGAAATAAGCTTAAATGATCCGACAGGGTTTATAGAGAGTTTATGACAAATTATCAAGAAAAATTTTTTCTATTTAATCAGTATTTGAAAGATTACACTGTTAAGTTATTAATCTTACTAAATAAGAGCACATATTTGACTGTGAATATTTTTTAGGTATGCCAGTAATATTAAGGGTTTAAAAATGAAACTATCTCCGAGCCTCTATTCTGGAAGATTTCAGGGTAGGTACAAACGGTTTTTTAGCGATGTAATAAATACAGATGGGGAATTATTGACAATTCACTGCCCTAATACCGGCTCTATGAAAAATTGTTTGATTGAAAATTCAGAATGCTGGTACTCGTTATCTGATAATCCAAAACGAAAACTTGCCGGTACTTTAGAAATAATAACCAATAAATACGGTAATTTAGCGGGTATTAATGCTAATAAAGCTAATTATCTTGTTAGAGAGGCGATTGAAGCTAATGTTATTTCTGAGCTAAATGGTTATGAAGAGCTTAAAACAGAAGTTAAATATGGCGCTGAAAATAGCCGAATAGATTTGCTACTAGAAGACTCGATAAAAGGACGCTGTTATATAGAAGTTAAAAGTGTCACTTTAGAGGTATCAAAAGGCTTGGTTATGTTTCCTGATGCTGTCACTAGTCGGGGCACAAAGCACCTAAGAGAGCTTATAAATGTCGTGCGGCAAGGTCATAGAGCGATGTTATTTTTTTGCGTTCAGGTTAATGGTGCAAAAAAAATGGAAGTAGCTGAAAATATAGATCCTCAATATGCTCAGACTCTTACTGAGGCAATAAATGCCGGAGTGGAGGTCATTGCATGGCGCGCTAAATTAAGTAATATGGAAATTATTTTAGACCGTGCTATTCCCTGTCTTCAAGATCTGCTAGTGCCTGAGCCCGAAGATTAACGGGAGCAGGCGGCATTTTTTGGTCTGCCGCCACATAATAAAATTGGTTTTCACATCTAAGCTCCACAGGTTGAAGACTGTCGCCAGTGCAAGGTCCAGCAATACAAAGGCCAGAATCAATTTCAAATAATGCACCATGCAGTGCACATTGAATAAGCTGATTCTCAATATCTAAGAATTTGTTGGGAACCCAGTTAAGAGGGGTGTTTCTGTGGGGGCAGAGATTCCAGTAAGCAAAGATAGAATTGTCTTGTCGGATCGCGAACAACTGTCGCTCCTCGATAATTAATTCCATGGCACACCGATCTTCGAGATCATTTAGTCCGCAGAGTGGAATTTCTTTTTGTATGTAGGACTCGTTGGTCATAGCAAACTCATTATTTAAAAGAACCTGTTCAATAAATGAAAAACACAATCTATTCGTTACAACCCATAGTGCGGTTTGAGAAAAAAACAGTCAATATTTGTGTTGAATAACAGTAGTATTTTTTGCTTATTATTGTTGGTGCTGTGGGTATAGGATAAGCTGTTGACTTTATAACCTTTAAGAATCATTTTTATGATGGATCAAATTGTTACAGGCTCAACGGATACTCATCTAGTTTCACTGGATCAGAGTCAGAGTGGCAATGTAATTCAGTCCATTCATAAGCAAGTTGTAAACCCTTTTTTTGATCTTCAAACTGCCGCGCAAAACGCAGGGTTTGAATTAAAAATTTGCAGTGCCTATCGATCATTTGATCGTCAGTTGCAAATTTGGAACGGAAAGCTTTCAGGCATGCGTCCAGTCATGGATCCATTTGGCAAGCCAATCAATATTCAAAAGTTAAGTCCATGGCAAAAAATTCAGGCTATTCTTCGATGGTCTGCTCTTCCTGGAGCCTCAAGGCATCACTGGGGTACAGATTTTGATATTTATGATGCCAGTGCAATGCCTGAGAATTATCAAATACAATTAATACCTGAGGAAGTGCAGGGCAATGGACTGTTTGCGCCCATGCATAACTGGCTTGATAGTTACTTAGAATCTGGAAAAACAGATTTTTATCGTCCTTATAAGACTGATAAAGGGGGTATTGCTCCTGAGCGATGGCATTTAAGTTATCGACCTCTTGCGGATAAATATGCCGAAATACTCACTAGGGAGTTACTTGCGGCTAGGCTTAAAAATTCAGATTTAATGTTGCTGGATGAGGTTCTGAAACATTTGGATGATATTCTTCAACGCTATATTATAGTGGACTAACCATGCGAAAATTTGGGAAGCATACTTTATGAACATAGTTGATCCTATTTGGGATTCTATTAAATCTGAGGCACAGCAGTTAGCTTCTGAAGAGCCTATTTTAGCTGATTTTTTTCAAAGTTCAGTGCTCCAATATAACAGCCTTGAAGCGGCTGTAGGCCATGTTTTGGCTGAGACTTTTGCCAATAGCTCAATCAATAGCGAAGATATTAGAGCGGTGATTGCAGAGGCCCTAGAACATGACCCTCAAATAGGTGCTAGTATTAGACGTGATATAGAGGCGGCATTTCATAGAGATGCGGCCTGCCAATATTATTTAATGCCCTTAATTTATTTTAAAGGCTTCCAAGCGTTACAACTATATAGAGTGTCTCATTGGTTATGGAATAACCAACGGTATTCTTTCGCATTATTTTTGCAAAATAATATTTCCGAACGATTTGCTGTTGATATACACCCTGCAGCTCAATTGGGGGACGGTATTATGATCGATCATGCTACCGGTTTGGTGATTGGTGAAACCGCTATCGTTGGCAATGACGTGTCCATATTACATTCAGTCACGCTAGGTGGTAGTGGCTGTCAAAAGGGCGATCGCCATCCAAAAATCGGTAATGGTGTATTGCTTGCAGCTGGTGCTAAGGTTTTGGGAAATATCACTGTGGGGCATGGTGTTAAAGTTGGCGCTGGAAGTTTAGTATTAGAGTCAGTTCCAGATCATGTAACTGTTGCCGGCGTTCCAGCAATAATTGTAGGCACGCCTGCTGAAGACAATCCTGCACTAGAAATGGACCAGTATATTCAATAACAGAGGCGATTTTGATGCTGACAAAATTATTATCCTTGATGAATCGCCGCTTAATTATTGCAGGAAGGAACTCATCAAAGGGTCTTAAAGATGCCATCCTTAAGGAAGAGGGATTTCGCGTTCAAGTTTTTCTTTGCCTATTTTTGACACCCCTTGCTTATTTTATCGCCAATAGCTATCAGCAACTAATAATGCTCCTAGTGGTGCTTTTTTAGTGCTGATAGTGGAGCTATTAAATACAGCTATAGAAATAGTAGTCGATCGAATTAGCCCAGACTTTCATGAGTTATCAGGTCGAGCTAAGGATATTGGCTCTGCCGCAGTGGCTCTTGCAATGTTTGTTTTTCTACTGGTCTGGGGTGTGATTTTAGTCGAAAACCTAGGCCTAATTTAAGATTTAATCAAGACAGATACGAATCAAATACTCTAGCTGTTTGTGCAATAGTTGTAATCTATTCTCAGAGAAACCCTCTAAAATAAACTGATGGTTGTCATAACTTTGAAAGCGGGCGATTGAAGATAGCTCATCAATATTAAATTGATCACAGTGCAGAAGAATTAAACCCTCTTGTAAGGAATTGGCTGTTTCAATGTTGCTCTTTTTTAGGCTTAAGAGTGATTGTTCATGCCAAAATTGCGGGGATGTTTCTATATTATCGCTGCTAATAACCCAGTTTATTTCAAGATCAATACCGATTTTTTTGGATAACTGCTCAATTAATTGTTGCAGGGTGTAAACGGCCATAAGACAGACCAGCAAATGCTGTTTTGAGCACTGGGTAGAGCGAATAGTGAAACAAAAACTATCTTCCATGCCCTCGACTCGATCGCCACCATATAGCTGAAGTGTTCGCAAAATAGAATAATCTAATTTTTCAAATAATTGATCTAAATTATCCTTATTAAGTTGTTGTAAAAGGAGTTTATGATTTTTAATATTTGCACTTATAAGAGAATAGAAATAACAATTATTTGGCGCATAAGATAATTCTCCAGAAGTAGATAATAGGGGCTGTATTTTTGTCTCAAGTGTTGCAATTTCATCAGCTAAGGGTTCAGTTTTTCCGGGTAATCGGTCGTTAATTCGGCTAATGCGAGAAATAATTTGATCAACAAAGCGATAGCTAACATAGGTACTTAATAAGGTAAAAATAAGCCACAGAAATAGCCAATTAATAAAGATTCGATGGTATTTGTCGAATATTGGTTGGCTATTAATCGCAATTGATATAACCCCAGCCTGGGTATTTTCAAACACAATACTGTCTGAAAAAGTTTCAGCAACTTCTGGTTGAACTTGAGAGTCAATACTCTGGGCTAAAAGTTCACCATCAATACCATGGAGGCTAGCGCTTATTATGCGTGGATCTTCTGTTATTCTCTGCAAGGCGACTTGTTGACTAATGGTGTCATTTCTTAGAAGCGGGGTTAGAATTGACTCATGTAATTGGTTTAAAGCCGAGGTCGCCGTATCAATAACAGCTTCCTTAGCCAATTTATCAGCTTGAGCAAATAGCAGTGGCCAACTAATTAAACCAAAAAGCAGGCAGGTGCAAAGCACAGTTGCAGAGGTTCTTTTTGGCATCGATAGTTGACGACCCATGTTTTGCCTTTTTTTTCAGTTATTTTTAAACATATTCTATCCTATTCTCACAGCTTTTATATAATGCATATCTTAGAAACTAAATTTAGGCTTACTTTGTGAAAGATATACTTTTAATTAATGTGTTTGGCGAGGATAAACCTGGCGTTACAAATGCCGTTACCAATGTTCTATCTATTTATGAAGTTACCATTTTGGATATAGGCCAAGCGGTTATTCACGACCAGTTAAATTTAGGGCTATTGGCGGCAATTCCCAGCGCAGCCGATACTGATGCCTTGATTGCCCAAATTGAAACCTGTGTTTCAGGTCTAGAGATGCGGGTCAAATTCTTGCCAATATCTGAACATCGCTACCAGCAATGGGTCCTTCAACAAGGAAAATCCCGACATATAGTAACCCTTTTGGGAAGAAAGATTGAGGCTCAGCATTTAGCTGCGCTCACCGCAGTAGTAACAAAATATCAGCTTAATATAGATAAAATTGTCAGGCTTTCAGGTCGAATTAATTTGCATGAAAGCGATCAGTTAGGTCGAGCCTGTGTTGAACTTTCTGTTCGCGGTGAAGCCTCTGACCCACACGCCTTTAAAAAATCCTTACTTGAATTAGCCCATCAATACGATATAGATATTGCATTTCAGGAGGATAATATCTTTAGGCGCAATCGCAGATTGGTTGTTTTTGATATGGATTCCACTCTAATTGATGCAGAAGTCATTGATGAATTAGCAATTGAAGCTGGTGTAGGTCAGCAGGTAGCAGAAATTACAGAAGCAGCAATGCAGGGTAAGCTTGATTTTAAACAGAGTTTTGATCAAAGGTTGGCCCTTCTCAAAGGATTAGATGCATCCGTTCTCCCAAAGGTTGCCCAGCGTTTAACGTTAAATGAGGGTGCAGAGCACCTAATAACCACATTGAAAAAATTGGGTTTTAAAACCGCTATTATATCTGGTGGATTTAGTTTTTTTGGTGAATATCTTCAAAATATTCTCGGTGTCGACTATGTTTATGCCAATCAGCTTGATATTGAAGATGGAATGGTAACTGGTCGCGTCAAAGGAGATATTATTGACGGTCAGCGCAAGGCGGATTTACTAAGGGAGCTTGCTAATCAAGAAGGTTTGATGTTAGAACAAGTAATTGCGGTCGGTGATGGCGCCAATGATTTACCCATGCTAGATATAGCGGGTCTGGGTATAGCTTTTAGGGCCAAACCTTTGGTTGAAGCATCCGCCAAACAGGCAATTTCGAGCTTAGGTTTGGACAGTATTCTGTATTTGCTCGGGTATTCCGACAAGGATACGGGAGTACTTGGTTAGAAAGTGTGTCCAAGCAGCTACTTTTTGATACAGACTAGTTAAAAATAAGGCCGCATCAGGTATCATATGATCTTTGTAATAATTGAGAGCAAACAATAATGGGCAACTATTCCACCAATGAATTTCGATCCGGTCTTAAAGTCATGCTTGATGGTGACCCCTGTTCAATCTTGGATAATGAATTTGTAAAACCAGGTAAGGGGCAAGCATTTAATCGGGTTAAACTTCGAAATTTAAAAACGGGTCGTGTATTAGAAAAAACCTTCAAATCTGGAGAATCTGTTGAGGGTGCTGATGTGCTGGATATGGATATGCAATATCTCTATAACGACGGTGATTTTTGGTACTTCATGGAACCTGATACTTTCGAGCAGCATCAAGCAACCGAGACGGCGGTGGGTGATGCTCAGTTATGGCTAAAAGAGCAGGACACCTGTATGGTCACCTTATACAATGGATCTCCACTGTCAGTCACACCGCCCATACATGTAGAGCTAGAAATTATAGAGACAGATCCTGGATTACGAGGTGACACAGCTCAGGGTGGCAGTAAACCAGCAAAATTGGTTACTGGCGCAACAGTAAAGGTGCCGCTGTTCTTAGATCAGGGAGATTTGATCAAAGTAGATACTCGAACTGGAGAGTATCAAGGTCGCGCTAAAGATTGATCTCCTAGAGAGATTATAGAGAGGCTAGAGCATAGAGACTTGGAGACCCAGCGCAAAACCAGAGATATTGCAGGTACGCGCAAAATTATTCGCCCTGCTGCGTACATTTTTTGTCGAGGGTTCGGTTCTGGAAGTAGACACGCCATCACTTGCAACAACCTCGGTAACAGATATCAATATTGAAAGTATTAATGCCCAAATGGGGAATTCTTTGGGTTATTTACAGACCTCACCTGAGTTTTTTATGAAGCGAATGCTCGCCGCTGGATCAGGCGATATATACTATCTAGGTAAAGCATTTCGAGATTCAGAGCAGGGCTCACGACATAATCCAGAATTTACGCTATTAGAATGGTATCGAGTGGGTTGGGATGAATATCAGTTAATAGCAGAAGTTGAAGCGTTAATTTCTGAAGCATTTAAGACACTCAATAATTCGAAAATCACTATTGAGCGCATCAGTTATAGCGATTGCTTTGAGCAGATACTGCAGTTTGATCCTCACTCAGCCTCTTTGGAATTATTACAAGCTACAGTATTAAATCTTGGTTATAAAGGTTGGGCTAATGAAACAAGCGCCAACTGTTTGGATCTTCTCTTTACCGAGATGATTGAACCAAACCTGCCTACAGGCCTAGTAACCATAGTCGACTATCCAGTCTGTCAGGCGGCCCTTGCTCAAACCTACGTAGATGAAAAAGGTAGAATAGTCAGTCGAAGATTTGAAGTTTTTCTAGATGGCATAGAATTAGCTAATGGATATTTTGAGCTAAGAGATGCTGAGCAACAGAAAGAACGCTTTAAACAGGACATTAATCTCAGAAAAAAAGCCAATAAGCCTAAAATAACCCTCGATGAAAAACTAGATCAGGCCATGCAGGCGGGCCTGCCAACTTGCAGTGGCGTTGCATTGGGCGTGGACCGATTGCTAATGCAACTGTGTAAAGTAAACTCAATTGATGAAGTGTTGGCGTTCCCTTGGCGACAATGCTAACAGGGCTTAAAATAGTGGTTCATAACCTTTGATGGCTCATTAACATCTGCCTTGCCAACAACTTCAGCAGGGACACCTGCAACAATCGAGTGAGACGGAACAGATTTGAGTACTACGCTTGATGCAGCAACCATTGATCCCTCGCCAATTTCTATATTGCCCAAAATCTTAGCGCCTGGTCCCAGAAGTACACCTTTTCTTATTTTTGGATGACGATCGCCGCTATCTTTACCTGTTCCGCCAAGCGTAACTGATTGCATAATTGAAACGCTATCTTCAATAACGGCAGTTTCACCAATCACCAAGCCAGTCGCATGATCAATTAGAATACCAGAGCCAATCTTAGCTGCAGGGTGAATATCAACAGCAAAATGGGTTGAAATACTATGTTGCAGCATGAGCGCAAGTGATTGATTTCTCTGTAGCCAAAGGTTGTGAGTTACCCTATGGGCCTGTAACGCCAAAAAACCTTTGAAATATAGAAAAGGCGTGCTGTAAACAGAACATGCAGAGTCTCTATCCACTGTCGCTTGAAGATCCCGAGATGTGGCATAAAGAATTTTGTCTTGATTAAACGCTTGGTTCATCAAGGGCTGAAGCAACTTAAGGGGCAAGGCATGATTTGAAAGTTTGTTGGCTAGATGGAAGCTGAGAGAATCGCCTAAAGAACTATGGTCTAAAACGGTCGACTGCAAAAACGATTGTAAAATTGGTTCTTTTTCCATCGCAGTAATCGTTTCACTAACAATTTTTTGCCAAATAAGATCGATTGATTGCTTTTGATTCACCTGTATATCCATTATTCAAAGTAGTTAAAGTCTACATTTTGATCGAGCTTGAATAATTATGCCAGCTTGTTTTTGCAATACACCATAAATCAACCGATTTAGCACCAGCCTCCAATAAAGATGCTGTTGCTGCTTTAGCTGTTGAGCCTGTTGTTACAACATCATCAACTAATACCAAAGATTTACCTCGAATCTCTGATTGCTTTTTAACGCCAAAACTAGAGGCCAAAATTTTCATGCGTTGCTGCCTACTTTTTATTCGATGAGGTTTACCTAGTTTTTTGCGAAAAATAATATCATTGCGTAGAAGAGTATTTTTTAAATTGATAGATAAAAAGTGTGCAATTAAATAGCTTTGATTAAAGCCTATAGTAAGAATTTTCATTGGGTGAGCCGGCATAGGAAGTATAATTTGTGGCATATTTGATATCTCGAATCTGTTATTAAGGTATTCGGCAAAAATTAGACTGAGTTGTTTTGTCTCTGGTGCATAGGGGTTTTTCTTGATTTTATTAATAGCTAATGAGATAGGGTAGCTATAATCGCAAAGAGAAATACATTGCCTATAATTTGGAGGGTGCTCTTGGCATTCAGGGCAGATATCAGAGGTCAGTAATGGCTCGGAGCATCTTAGGCAGCAACGAGAGATATAGGGTAAATCATAAATACAGTTGGTGCAAAAAGCCTGCTGCTTAGGATTTAATGCCTCTCGGCATAGGCTGCATGATCTTGGAAAAAGAATGTGCAGTAATTTGACAGCAAAGTCCATTTTGCTAGTTATCAATTAAGACCTCCTGTCCTTTGTATTAAGATTCGACTAAATTACTTTACTTGTTGGGTCATCATCATCGTTGTCGCTTTCAGCTGAATTCTCATCAGAAACATCGGGTTGATTTTTGCTATCTTCATTTTCTGCAAAGCCATAGTCTTCACTAAGAATTCCGCCTGGAACCTTTGGCGCATAATCACGAGGTGGTTGAACATCTTCAGAATTCAAAAGTGGCTTGCCATCTTCATCGGTAAGATTGATATCAGAGCCGCCAGATTTAAGTAACTGCCTGCCAATTTCAGGGCTAGCGAGTCGAATAGCACTGGTTGCCAAATGCTCGTGAATCTGACGATAACTCTGTGACATACTCGATGTTAAATGTGATACTTTTAAAAAATGTTCAGTAACTTCTTGCTGGTAACTTTTTAGTTGACGTTCAGATTGAGTTAGTTTTTTTTCTAAATCTCGAACAGAACGATCGCCAGATTGATTTTGGCGGGCGAATAAATGTCCAAGTCCAGCCCCAATAAGAAAAAATGTTGCTGCTGTGATGATAATTGTTAATGTGCTCATACTACCCTCTGAAAAATAAACTACTTGGCTTACTAAATAGTGGAAACATTGTACCCCAATATAGAGATTTATACTGCATTATACCAATTTCAACGTATTCCATAGCCTAATACAAATGAACAAAAAATGTAGCTATGGGTTGTTTTGCCAAGAATGGATAGGTAGAGTGCAGTCTGCCGTATTTCATTGTGCAGATTAATGACAACTCCAAAACAGCGTTACTATGACGATTTAAATCGTGAGGGCTTTGTTGCAGACAATGCTCAAAAAAAGGCTGTGGAGCTTCTTGATGGCCTATATCATCGACTGGTTGCAAGCAATGCAAAGAAAAAAGACAGCGGTTTTATTACCCAATTAAAGCAGCTTATAAAAACCCCTCATGAAACGCCAGAGCATGGACTTTACCTTTGGGGCGGTGTAGGTCGAGGAAAGACCTACTTAATGGATAGTTTTTTTGAGTCTCTTCCCTTTGAGTCCAAGATGCGTATTCATTTTCATCGATTTATGCGAAGGATACACAGTGATTTGAGCGTTTTTAAAGGGTATGTAAACCCACTTGAGAAAGTGGCGGACAAAATTGCCAGTGAAACAAAAGTCATTTGCTTTGATGAATTCTTTGTAAGCGACATTACAGATGCAATGATTTTGGGCAAATTGTTTGAGGCGCTCTTTGCACGAGGAGTGTGTTTAGTCGCAACGTCAAATATAGAACCTGCCAGACTTTACCAGAATGGCTTGCAGCGACAGCGATTTCTTCCAGCCATTGCTTTGTTGGAGCAGCACTGTCAGGTGGTTAATGTGGACGGGGGGTCAGATTATCGTCTGAGAGCATTGACTAATACCTCCCTCTATCACTCCCCCTTAAATGATCAAGCTCAAAATGCTATCGCAAATATTTTTGAAGCCTTAGCAACCAATGATAAAAATATTATTCGCAATTCCTATATAATAGTAAATGCTAGAGAGATTGAGGTAATAGCCATGACATCGGATGTTATTTGGTTTGACTTCTCTGCTATTTGCGAGGGTTCGCGAAGTCAAAATGACTATATAGATATTGCCTGTGAGTTCCATGCCGTGGTAATTGGTAATATCCCTGAGCTCAACACAGAGAGAGAAGACAGTTCAAGACGTTTTATAAATTTAGTGGATGAATTTTATGATCACAATGTAAAGCTCGCGATTGCAGCTGAATTGCCCTTAGATAAGCTTTACAGTGGAAGTAAGTTAGCCTTCGAATTTGAACGAACACAAAGCCGCTTGATAGAAATGCAAAGTTTAGAATTTTTATCTCGGGCACATCAAATAGAGAAGGGTTTATAGGTAATTTATAGTTAAAACGAGATTCGAACCGCTGTTTTTGCCTAAAAATTGCCGCCATAATAAAAAAAGTTGGTTTTTGCATCAATCAGCCCTTGTAATAGAGCGATATGCTCTTTACAATTCGCCCCCTTTTTGGGATAGCCCAAGCTTAGGCAGGAACTAATGAAAACTTATAGTGCAAAAGCAGAATCAGTAGAACGTGATTGGTATGTTGTAGATGCGGCCGGTAAAACACTGGGTCGATTAGCAACAGAAGTTGCGACTCGCTTGCGTGGTAAACACAAGCCAGAATACACGCCTCATGTAGATACAGGCGATTATATCGTCGTTGTAAATGCTGAAAAAGTAACAGTAACTGGCAACAAAGCGAAAAACAAAATTTATTATTCACACACTGAATATCCCGGTGGTATTAAGGATATCAGTTTTGAAAAGTTGTTGGACAAAGCGCCAGAGCGCGTTCTTCAATCAGCTGTCAAAGGCATGTTGCCAAAAGGTCCGCTTGGACGTGAGATGTTTAGAAAACTTAAAATCTATGTAGGTTCAGAGCATCCTCATACGGCACAGCAGCCTCAGACTTTAGAACTGTAACGGAATAAAACATGGCAGATACTCAATATTATGGCACCGGCCGACGTAAGACATCAGCGGCACGTGTGTTTTTAAAAAGCGGTAAGGGCGAAATTCAAGTAAATGATCGCTCATTGGACACTTATTTTGGTCGTGAGGTTGCTCGAATGATTGTTCGTCAACCATTCGATGTGGTGGAGTTAGCTGGAAAGTTTGACGCAAAAATTTCAGTTTCAGGCGGCGGCAGCTTTGGACAAGCTGGTGCTATTCGTCACGGTATAGCACGTGCACTGGTCGAGTATGATGAAAATCTTCGTCCTTCCCTGCGAAAGGCTGGATTTCTAACTCGTGATGCTCGTCAAGTAGAGCGTAAAAAAGTGGGTTTACACAAAGCAAGAAAGCGTCCACAGTTCTCCAAACGATAATATACAAACTTTTCGAAAAGCCCGGCAAATTTGTCGGGCTTTTTTTTCTTTAAAATCATAGGCTTACCTATTTTATACCCATAAGCAGTATTGCTAAAAAAACTGTTTCGGACTATAATATGCACACCTAAAAATTCATGCTTTTCGGCATGTTTTACAATCCAATTTTTGTAAGGGAGAGCGTCATGAGTAATGACGGTGTCAACCAAAGTCGTCGTAAGTTTTTGCTGGGAGCCACAGGTGTTATCGGCGGAGCCGGAGTAGTGGGTGCAGCCATACCCTTTGTTGCCTCATGGCAGCCAAGCGCTAAAGCTAAAGCAGCTGGAGCACCAATTAGAGTCAATATTTCCAAATTGGAACCTGGAGGAAGGCTGGTTGAAGAGTGGCGCGGAAAGCCAGTTTATATTGTGCGTCGAACCCAAGAAACTCTTGATGCTTTAAATCAAATTGATTCCGATTCACTAAAAGATGCCAACTCAGAAAGTGCAAATCAACCATCTTATGTTGCAGGTAATGCAAGATCTCTTCAAGGTAAAGAAGAAGTTATAGTGCTTGTAGGTCTTTGTACTCATCTTGGTTGTGCACCAATCTATAGACCAGATGTTGGTGCTGCTGATTTAGGTGGCGATACTTGGTTAGGCGGATTTTTCTGTCCCTGTCATGGATCGACTTTCGATATGTCTGGTCGTGTTTTTGTGAACAAACCAGCACCTACAAATTTAGAGATTCCACCGCACAATTATGAGTCGGATGATGTGTTGGTTATTGGTGTAGACTCGGAGGTAGCTTAATGAGTAATGAAACTGGTTTTGCAGCATGGATTGATTCGCGATTGCCCACGCTTAAACGTGAATGGAACCGCCATATGGCGCAATATTATGCGCCCAAAAACTTTAATTTTTGGTACCTCTTTGGTATTTTTTCCTTAGTCGTTCTAGTGATTCAATTGGTGACCGGGATTTGGCTATTAATGAGTTACCAAGGCTCTGCAGAGAAAGCTTTTGCTTCTGTTGAATATATTATGCGTGATGTTGAGCTGGGTTGGATTATTCGCTACGCCCACTCCACCGGCGCATCAGCCTTTTTTATTGTTGTCTACTTACATATGTTTCGTGGTCTTATTTACGGCTCATATAAAGCGCCTCGAGAGCTGGTCTGGATCTTTGGCATGACAATTTATGTAGCACTAATGGCAGAAGCATTCTTGGGTTATGTGTTGCCTTGGGGACAAATGTCATACTGGGGTGCTCAGGTTATTATCTCACTGTTTGGTGCTATACCTGTTGTAGGTGAAGATATTGTGCAGTGGATTCGTGGTGACTATTTGATTTCTGGCATCACTCTCAATCGCTTTATGTCACTGCATGTTGTCGCAATGCCCATTATTCTGTTAGCTCTTGTAGTCATGCATATTATTGCGCTCCATGATGTGGGCTCAAATAACCCAGACGGCGTGAGTATCAAGAAATACAAAGATAAAGATGGCAATCCTATTGATGGCCTGCCGTTTTATCCCTATTTCGTGGTTACAAAGATAGCGCCACTGGTGGTATTTTTCTTTGTCTTTTGTGCGATTCTATTCTTTATGCCAGAAATGGGAGGTTATTTCCTTGAGTATGCGAATTTTGAAATTGCTAACTCATTAAAAACCCCAGAGCATATTGCCCCTGTATGGTATTTCACACCGTTCTATTCAATGTTGCGTGCGGTTCCCGATAAGCTAGGTGGATTTATTACCATGGCAGCGGCGATTGCCGTTTTATTTGTACTGCCTTGGCTGGATCGTAGTCCCGTACGTTCAATCCGCTACAAAGGTATTATTAGTCGAATCGCTATTTTGGTGTTCGTCGCTTGTTTTATTATCCTTGGCTATCTGGGTGTTAAAGCACCAACGCCAGGCAGAACTCTATTAGCTCAGATTTGTACAATTCTATACTTTGGTTACTTTGTCGGGATTTATTTCTGGACTCGTTATGAGACCACAAAGCCTGAACCCGATAGAATTACCATGAACGGGGGTATGGGTTTCTGGAAAACCACAGGCGCACTTCTTCTGGTTATTTTAATGGTGGTACTGCCAATTAAGGCAGTAGGTGCTGAAAGTGGAAAATCTTGTGGGGCTATAGATTGCGACCCTTTTACGGCAGAGTTAACTGATTATGCGTCCTTGCAGCGCGGGACGAATATAGCGGTTAACTATTGCATGGGTTGTCACTCGTTCAAGTACTCAAGGTGGGAGCGCGTTGCAGATGATTTAAAAATCCCACACAACCTAATGATGGATAATTTAGTATTTAGCGGTCAAAAAATTGGGGATTTAATGGAAATCTCCATGCCAGCTGATAATGCTAAAGAATGGTTTGGCGCTGTTCCTCCCGACTTAACACTGGTTGCTCGCTCTCGTTCTCCAGAATGGATCTACACCTATTTAAAGAATTTTTATGTTGATCATTCAAGGCCGCTAGGAGTTAACAATAGAGTATTTAAAGATGTCGGTATGCCCCATGCACTCCTAGATTTGCAGGGTTTACAAGAATGTGCCCCAGGGCCAGTAATTGCCAGTAATGGTGGTATTAAGCGAGATCTTCTTACCGGAGAGGACTTACTGGATGATCCTTGCGGAAGATTTACCTTGGCGGAAAAAGGTACCTTGAGTGAGGCTGAATATGATCAAGCTGTATATGATCTAACCAATTTCCTAACCTATATAGCTGAGCCAATGGCTGAGCAACGAAAGCATATTGGACGTTGGGTGCTGTTATTCTTATTATTACTTTTGGTTCCCACAACTTTATTAGCTAGAGAATATCATAAGGTTATGCACTAAAGAGAAATTTTCGTCATACTGGGTGGAAAGCACCTAAAATAAAAAGACGCATAGCGTCAATATTATTAAATGAGAGGCAATTTTGCGACGATCATCAATGACATTATTTTCAGACCCCTGTTCACAATACAGTCACAGGGTTCGCATTGTTTTAGCCGAAAAAGGCGTAACAGTTGATATTGAAGATATCGATCCTAACAATGTGACACAAGAAATTCTTGAGGCCAACCCCTATGGCACTTTGCCAACATTGGTTGATCGCGATTTAGCCCTTTATGAATCAAAAGTTGTTATGGAATATCTTGATGAGCGTTTTCCTCATCCGCCTCTTTTGCCAGTTTATCCTGTGGCTAGAGCCCAAAGCCGCTTGTGGATTCATCGAATAGAGAATGATTGGTGCACGCTAGTGGATAATATAATTGCCAATCCAGAGGCTAAAAAAACAGATGCTTTAAGAAAAGAATTTAAAGAATCACTAATTTCTATTTCTGATATTTTTGTTGAAATGCCGTTTTTTATGAATGAAGATTTTACATTAGTTGATTGTTGCTTGGCTCCTATGCTTTGGAGACTCCCGCAGTTAGGTATAGAGCTTCCAAATACAGCTCAAACCAAACCGCTTTTTGAGTATATTGAACGATTATTTGAGCGACCATCATTTCAAGAAAGTCTTACAGATCTTGAGCGTGAAGTTCGCGCTTAGGCTGTTGTCATGACTATGAGGTCTAATCGTCCCTATTTACTCAGAGCATTTTATGAATGGATAGTTGATTGCGATTGTACACCCTATATTGCGGTTGATGCTCATCATTCTGGCGTGGAAGTGCCCCAAGAGTTTGTAACTGATGGGCAGATTGTTCTGAATATCGCACCCCGCGCAGTCAGTAATTTTGATATGAATCATCAATCGGTTGCATTCACCACCAGATTTGGTGGCATACCTATAAATATTGTGGTCCCTGTGGCATCTATTATTGGCATTTATGCTCATGAAAATGGACAGGGCATGGTATTTGAACTAGATGAAGAGCCTGAAAATGATCCGCCGCCGATCAAAGGACCAACTGTGGTAACATCTACCAAAAAGTCGAGTCAATCGTCTAAATCAAAAGCCAAGCCGTCGTTACGCGTCGTAAAATAGAATCCTAAACGAAGGCTATGATGGAGTGATCAATGCCTGAGCCAATTGCAATATTGTCTGCAAAGCGAACCCCAATAGGGGGGATGTTAGGTGATTTATCCTCTATATCAAGTCCCCAATTAGGCGCAATAGCAATAGCGGCAGCACTAGAATCTTCGGGTTTAAATTCCTGTCAAATTGATGAAGTAATTATGGGCTGTGTTCTCAGTGCCGGTTTGGGACAGGCGCCATCAAGACAAGCTGCTTTATCTGCCGGTCTAGACTTGAATACCGCTTGCACTTCGGTGAACAAAGTCTGTGGTTCAGGTATGAGTGCAGTCACTATTGCCTGCAACGCTCTAAGATCTGAACAATCTGAAATAATAATTGCGGGCGGAATGGAGAATATGAGTCGCGCGCCTCACTTACTTCCTCTGGCTCGTGAGGGTTATCGTTTTGGTGATCGCCAACTTGTAGATCATATGCAGATAGATGGCTTGCAGGATGCGTTTAAATCCCTGTCTATGGGTCAGTTTGCTGAGGACTGTGCAGCAAAGTATAAGTTTAGCCGAAAGGATCAGGACGCTTTTGCGTTGGAATCTTTAAAGCGCGCAAAAAGAGCAATTGAACAAGGGCTATTTAAAGCAGAAATTGTACCTGTGTCAGTGGCTAATAAAAATATTCAGGTATCAGTAGAAAATGATCAACAACCCCTGTCTGCAAATCCAGAAAAAATCCCCAAACTTCGTCCTGCATTTACCAAAGATGGAACTGTGACGGCGGCAAATGCAAGTTCCATATCGGATGGTGCGGCCGCAATAACATTAATGTTAGCCAGTAAAGCTGCAGCACTAAACTTAAAGCCAATAGCGTTGATACATGGATATGATCAATCTGCTCATGAGCCAGAGTGGTTTACCACAGCCCCGATTACGGCGATTAAAAAGACATTAAATAGAGTTGGCTGGACGGTTTCAGATGTTCATCTTTGGGAAATAAATGAGGCTTTTGCGGTAGTGCCCATGGCGGCAATGGGTGACCTAGGTATCGCTCATGAAACGTTAAATATAAACGGCGGTGCCTGCGCCCTAGGACATCCCATTGGAGCCAGTGGCGCACGCATTATTGTTTCTTTAATTCATGCTCTGCGCCAAACTAAAGGAAAAAGGGGAATGGCAAGTCTGTGTATTGGTGGTGGAGAGGCCACCGCAGTGGCCCTTGAATTGATATAAGGTTTAGTCGACGTACTCAAAGACTTTGACCACTTTTCTTACGCCATTATTGCTACTAGCAATATTCGCCGCCAAGTCACCATTTTCTTTTGTCGTAATACCCATTAAAAAGACAACGCCATCCTCAGCAATGACTGTAATTTGTGATGAATTAACCAAATCATCAAATACTAATTTAGATTTAATTTGCGTAGCAAGAATTGTATCGTTGGTGCGCGACACTAGGGATGTATTTCCTCTTACCTGTAATTCATTATGAACTTTACGAACACCTGTAAAGTTTCTAGCAACTCTTCCAGCTAATAGCTTAAGTTCATTGCTTGGGACCTCTCCCGCTAAAAGAACCACCGCATTAATTGTTGTCACATTAATATGGCCATCGTCCAGGCCAGGATCGGCTTTTTTAAGGTTTACCCCAATATAAGTACTCATTTTTTTATCATTTAAACTCGATATAATGCCTTTTTTAGTAGGGTCTGGTTCAAATGGCTCATTTGTAATTTTATTTACAATAGTGGTACAACCAGTAAGAAAAATTGCACTGATGGCCAGCACGATTAATTGTCGCATTTAATTTCCTCCGAAAATCTTGTTGTCGATTAATGTGCATATACATTGAATAATTAAAAAATTTACTGCTGAAATTGCTTGCTTACCATAGTTAGCACAGCTTATTTCTAGATCTTGTTGGCCTAATCCTTGGGCAAGGAAGTCATCCTCAGTAGTTGATATAAGTAATACCAATAATCCTTTTTCGACCGCAGCTTCAATCGTATTCTTTAAACAAGGGTTATTACTACCTACGCTAAAAACAACTAGTATATCGCCACTTTTACCATGAATATGCAGGGAATTAGATAAACTTTGATTTCCCTGATCTATTTGGGTTAAACCACCAAGGTCAATTGCTGGAAACCCCGGTCTTTCAATTTGGTAGCCAGCCGTTAAGTAATGGACAAATAGCTGTGACAAAGGAGCAGTTTCACCAATGCCGCAACTATAAATAGACTGGCCAGAAAGTAGTGCTTGGGTAACTTTTTCAGCAGCCTCAGCTATTTTATTGGCGCAGTTTTCTCCCATTGTCATAGTAGTTTCAATATGATTTTGGAGATGTTTAAAGACCAATTGATCCATAGTTTTTGCTCCACTAAAAAAGTTAGAGTAGGATATTCTTAATCCAGTTGATAGTACAGTGTAAATCCGACTCTTTTGCAGGACTTATAGCTACCACATCAAATCTTAAATTAGTATTAATTCCATAGCCATTGATTAATAAATAATTTTCGGCTGTAGCTATCAATCGTTGGCATTTCTTTTGATTAACTGATTCTTCAGCACTACCAAAAGTTGTATTTTTCCTATATCGCACCTCTACGAATACCAAGCAACCCTGATCTTTCATAATTAGATCAATTTCACCATATCTTCTTCGAAAGTTACTTTCTTCTAGCTTTAATTTATGCCCCATCAACCAATCACATGCCAGATTCTCAGACCAATCCCCCAATTCCTTAGAACTAATTGTTATTGACGGTAATTTTATATTAGTTGTTTTCTTTAATGGGTTGCTAAACAATCGTCCCCTCCATGGGTCCTAGTCATTCATCTAATAAATTTCTATCGCTTTCCCGCGTTCAAATTTAGCCCATTTTTGTTCGCGGGTAATAGCACCTTCCTTTAATGATAGCAGACCGGTTGAACCAAAAAGAGGTAGGGACTTTGATAGTTCAAGATTATTAAGGTTTCTAGCAATCAAAAAGCTATCATGTCCCAGAGCATAGAGATGTCTATAGGCTGTATGTAGTTGATTATCCGGTTGTAAATCTATTGGTAATTGTCCAGAAAGAGTCCAAGGCATAGATGAAAACTCAACCCCAGAGAGATCCCGGTCTAAGCCTACTTGATTGACACCGTTGTATATATGAGAGGAGGCTATTACTGGTACATCAGATGCATAAAGAAAATCTAGTGCGGGCTTTATTTGTCGCGCCTTTAGGGGATAACCCAACATAACAACCAAATCAATATCCTGTCGCCTGCGAGCAGTGTAATTAACGCGGCTATTTATAAATCGCTTAATAGCCAAGCCGCGGTTTTCACTTAAATCTATATGAAGTGGTTTTTTTAATAACTTGGTAAAGTCGTTGACTGAAAGTGGGTAAAGGACATCTGCGGTCAAATCCCCCCCTCTACTGGTCCAATGTTGCTTAAAAAATTCTGAAGATCTTTTGCCCCAACTATTTTCAGGAGCAATCATTAAAATATTCCTATGGCCTTTTATCCAGGCTCTATCGGCAATCTGCTTTAATTCATCCAAAGTCGATAAACCAAATTGAAAAAGGTTTTCGATTTTAGTGGCTTGCTCATTCTCGAGTCGATTTAAAGTTAGTGTTGGTAGTGGTAAGTCACCCGTTAAGATTAAATCTTTAACCTCGGACTGACGCAAAGGTCCTATAACCATTTCCATACCATCATCAACAGCCTGATTATAGACATCTGAAATTGTGCGATTTGATGTGTCATAGAGTCTTAATTCAGGCAAATTAAGCGATTTTTTACCCTCTAAATTCATGGTTTGATAGTAGGCACTCATAAACCCTTGAATGATGGACTGGCTTGGCGTGTAGTAATCATCTTGTAATGGAAGAAGCAGCGCGATTTGATCAGGGTTTGAATTCCAAAATGTGCTGCGACCAAAAAAGGTGGGGGGAACTTTTGACGCTGGATGACCTTTCCAACTTCGCCGCCATTGGCTGAGTATATAGCTTTGTTCATCAGGGTGAGTTTGAAAGAGACGACTATTAGCAGACAGATCTAACCAGCCGTTCAGTACAAAACCTTTAGCATTTTTTTGCTTAAGCTGTTGATATGGCATGCGGACAGTGACGGCCCAAATTTTATCATGGATGTTCCGAATATGGCTTTTACGTTTTGCCAGTCGTCCCAATGCTATTAAATTTTCAATAGCTTGATAATAATTACCATTGGCAAAGGCTACGTCAGCCTGCGTATTAAGTATTTTTTGTTTAAGCTCTGTTCCCTGACGGCCAATAAGAGATTTAAAGCGAGGGTTATCCAATTTTTCAGCAGCTAACTGCATTTTAAATTGAGCTGAATAATTTCTTGCAGCAAGCAAAGTGAAAGTAACAAAGCGTCTGTTATTAAGATTTTCTGGGTTTATATTGTCTAAGACCTTATTACTTGACTCTAACTGACCAGCAGCAGAAAAAACTTCTGCTTGGCTCAAATTTTGTTTATCAGACCATTGAGCAATATCCAATAACACAGAATCCTTTTGATAAACGAGGCCAGCGTCATCAATTATTGCAGAGTCAGGGGTATTTTTCAGTTTTTGTAAGCTTGAAGTTGGCGCACAGCCCCCAATAAAGGCTAAGATGGTCACTACTACAAATAAAGACAAAGTGTTTTTTTTCATGGACTCTAATCGAACTGGTGTATTAACTATTGTAGCAACTCCCATAGGCAATCTAAATGATATGGTGCCACGGGCTATTCAGACCCTTCAGTCTGTTAGTTTAATCGCCTGCGAGGATACTCGCCACAGTAAAAAGTTACTTAATCATTTCAATATCGATAAACCCTGTATAGCCTACCATGATCATGGTGATAGACAAACGATAGAAAAGTTATTGGTGCGTTTAGAAAGTGGCGAGGATATTGCCCTTATTTCAGATGCGGGTACGCCTTTAATTTCTGATCCTGGATACCGGCTAGTGGCTCAGGCGAGAAATCGAGGCATTACAGTAACGCCTATTCCGGGTGCCTGTGCTGCCATAGCCGCACTGAGCGTATCTGGTCTGCCCACGGATAGTTTTTTATTTGGTGGCTTTTTACCGGCAAAAACAGGACAGAGAAAAACGACACTCAATGAGTTTAAACCTGCAACCCAGACCCTTGTATTTTATGAGGCTCCTCACCGTATCCTTGAAACTGTCACTGATATGGTTGAAATTTTTGGCCAGCAACGACAAGGTTTTTTAGCGCGTGAAATCAGTAAAACATTTGAGACGTTTATACAGGGCACGCTGTCTGAGTTACAACAGCAAATTTCTTTGGATACCAATCAGCAACGGGGTGAAATAGTTTTAGTGATTGCCGGTGCAGAAGAAAAAACAGCAACCACCACAGTCAGTGCAGAAAAAGTACTAAAATTACTTCTAAATGAATTGCCGGCCTCAAAGGCAGCGTCGTTAACAGCGAAAATTTGTGGCGCGGATAAAAAGGCAATGTATCAAGTTGCATTGCAGTTTCAAGGAAAGTGATTAGTCGCTTGGCCAGCCGCCCAAATCTTTCCAGCGGTTTGCTATGGTGCAAAATAACTCTGCTGTTTTAGTGGTGTCGTAAAGTGCATGGTGAGCATCTTGGTTATTGAAATCAATTTTAGCCGCCTGACAGGCCTTGGCTAACACTGTTTGCCCAAAGGCTAATCCAGCAAGACTAGAAGTATCAAAGCATGAAAACGGATGAAAAGGATTGCGCTTAATTTGGGCTCTGTCTACCGCTGCATTAACAAACCCCAGATCAAAATGCGCATTGTGAGCGACCATGACGGCCCTAGTGCAACCAGTTTCTGTAATTTCACGGCGAATAGGTTGGAATATTTCTCGCAGAGCTTCTCCTTCATCTACCGCATTGCGCTCAGGATCATAAATATCGATACCGGTAAATTCTAGTGCTGATTGCTCTACAATGGCACCTGAAAAGGGTTCAATATTCTTGCTGAAACTGTCTTTTATTTGCAGATAACCTTGGCTATCCATTTCTAAAATCACTGCCGCTACTTCTAATAAGGCATCAGTGTCAGAATTAAACCCACCAGTTTCAACATCGATAACTACCGGCAAAAAACCCCGAAAGCGTTGAGATATTAATGAGGGTCTTAATAATTCCTCCGGCATATCCATTAGGATTCTAGTCTCCAGTTTAGAAGGTTGCCAGCGGCAAGGGGAACAATTTCAGACCCATCAAAGGGTATTGATTGCGGTATTTCCCATGATTTACGCTCTAGGCTTATGGTTTTTGTATTGTATGGCAGATTATAGAATTCTGGGCCATTGGTACTGGCAAAAGCCTCTAATTTGTCCATAGCATTAGCCTCTTCAAACACTTCGGCATAGAGTTCAACCGCCGCAGGGTGGCTAAAGCAGCCTGCACAACCACAACAGCTCTCCTTACTGTCTTTTGTGTGAGGCGCAGAGTCAGTACCTAAAAAGAATTTTTTATTACCGCTGACCGCAGCTTTTACTAAAGCGTGCTGGTGTATATCACGCTTTAATATTGGCAGGCAGTACATATGGGGGCGAATTCCGCCAGCCAGCATATGATTGCGATTGTATAGTAAATGCTGTGGAGTAATTGTAGCGGCAACATTTTCTGAAGCTGAAGCGACAAATTCAGCCGCCTCTTTGGTAGTGATATGTTCAAAAATTATTTTTAATTTTGGAAATTGCTCAACTAAACCAATTAGATGTCGCTCAATAAATGCCGCCTCACGATCAAAAATATCAATATTCTTATCCGTGACTTCACCATGAAGTTGAAGCACCATTCCCACTTCCTGCATGGTAGCTAAAACTTCACTAATGTTGGATATGTCAGTCACCCCTGAGTCTGAATTAGTAGTGGCGCCAGCGGGATAGTATTTACAGCCGAAAACAATACCACTTTCAGCGGCAGCTCGGATTTCTTCAGGTCGAGTATTATCGGTTAAATAGAGAACCATTAATGGCTCCCAGTTGGATCCTTTGGGCCGATTGGCAATAATTCTATCTCTATACGCTTTAGCCCTTTCAACTGTTGTGACTGGAGGGTTAAGGTTGGGCATAACAATGCCGCGGCCAAAGCCTCGGGTTGCTGCTGGGACTGTGGTTGCTAGAGCAGATCCATCTCGAAGATGCAGATGCCAATCGTCAGGTTGAATCAGTGTTATTTTTGTCATGTTTTAAGGATACCTTATATAGGTGCTAATGCTACCCTAATCCGCTGTTTCAGAACAGACTTAACCCACTAAATCTGATAATGAATAGTGACAAATAGACTATTCGGCACTATAAACAACACAGAGGGTTTAATTTAGGGTAAAATTCGCTCAAATATTCATCAATAGGATCTAGAAAAGTGTCATCGGTCAATAAAGTTGTGCTCGCCTACTCAGGTGGCTTAGATACTTCGGTTATCGTCAAATGGTTGCAAGAAGAGTATCAATGTGAAGTGGTTACCTTCACCGCTGATATTGGACAGGGCGAAGAAGTTGAGCCCGCTCGCGCCAAAGCTCAGGCTCTTGGTGTTAAAGAAATCTATATTGATGATCTACGCGAAGAATATGCGAAAGACTATGTATTCCCAATGTTTCGCGCCAATACAATCTATGAAGGTGAATATCTTCTAGGCACATCTATCGCGCGACCACTAATCGCCAAGCGATTAATCGAAATTGCCAATGAAACAAATGCAGATGCTATTTCCCATGGGGCTACAGGAAAAGGTAATGATCAGGTGCGCTTTGAGCTGGGTGCTTATGCTCTAAAGCCTGGCATTCAGGTCATCGCCCCTTGGCGTGAATGGGATCTAAACTCTAGAGACAAATTAATGGCCTATTGTGAACAACACAGTATTCCAGTAGAAATGAAGCGAGGTAAAAAATCACCTTTTTCCATGGATGCCAACCTACTTCATATTTCATATGAGGGTGGCAATCTCGAAGATCCTTGGTCAGAGGCTGAAGATGATATGTGGCGTTGGACTGTAGCGCCAGAAGATGCTCCTGATAAACCTACCTATCTTAATATTAGCTATCAGCACGGCGATATTGTAGCCATTGATGGCAAGTCAATGTCACCAGCTACAGTGATTGAATACCTTAATAAAGTGGCGGGTGATAATGGTGTGGGTCGATTAGATATCGTGGAAAACCGGTATGTGGGCATGAAATCCCGCGGTTGTTATGAAACGCCAGCGGGTACCGTGATGATGAAAGCCCACCGAGCGATTGAATCGATTACCCTTGATCGTGAAGTAGCTCATCTTAAAGATGAATTGATGCCCAAGTATGCCAAGTTGATCTATAACGGATACTGGTGGGCACCAGAGCGACTAATGCTACAAAGTGCTATAGATGAAAGTCAGCAAGTTGTGAATGGTGAGGTGAGAGTCAAGCTATACAAAGGTAATGTCAGCGTTGTGGGTCGAAAATCTGACGATAGTTTGTTTGATGCTAATATCGCCACATTTGATGATGATGGTGGCGCTTATAATCAAGCCGATGCAGAAGGCTTTATTAAGCTCAATGCTCTTCGTTTAAGAATTGCAGCAAAGGCTGGCCGCAAGCTATAACCTGTTATAAAGAGTTAATTCAGGTGTTAAAAGATAACTTTTGGCACCTGTTAACGCTCTACTCTAACCCCTTAAGAAATATGCCCTGTGGTTCTGATTCTTTTTGCCCCTTTTACGGGCGCTGGCTTATGGGCTTCGGCTTTGAGTTTGATTTGCCAATCAATGGCATTCTTAATCGCCATTAAAAATCCCATCACCAAAAAAGCCCCAGGGGGTAAAATAGCAATCAGAAAGCTATAGCCTTCTCCAAAGGGTCGCAAAGTCCAGCTATTGGCTATTGGGCCAAGTAATAATTGCATGTCAGCCAGCAAAGTGCCTTGACCTAATAACTCTCGAACCGCGCCCAGACATACAAGAACCATTAGAAAGCCCAGTCCCATCATAAAACCATCCAGGGCTGCCATACCCACAGATTGTTTGCTAGCGAATGCTTCAGCGCGACCTAGAATTGCACAGTTGGTAACAATTAGAGGAATAAAGATTCCCAAAATTTGATAGAGCTCATAGGTGAAAGCTTTCATGATTAATTCAGCACAGGTCACAAAGGTAGCAATAATTATCACAAAAACCGGTAATCGGACGGCATCGCTAACATGATGACGAATCAGTGAAACGATAATATTGGAACCGATAAGAACCATCATAGTTGCCAAACCTAGGCCAAGTGCATTAACCACAGTGCCTGTAACAGCAAGAAGAGGGCAGAGGCCAAGTAGTTGAACCAGTGCAGGATTATTAGTCCAAAGTCCGTTTTTAGTCACCTCTGAGATGCTTACAATACTCATTGTACTTGTTGCTCACTGAATGATTGATCTGTACCACTTAATTGATTATAGGCACTACTAAGCTCATTAAGTAATCGTTGTTTATCTTGGTTAAAGTACTCCAAGGTTTTAGCGATTTGATGAACAACCGCTCTAGGCGTAATTGTTGCTCCAGTAAACTGATCAAACTCACCTTGTTCTTTTTTAACATTCCATGCATTGGGTTCAGGGTTTTTCAGAGATTTACCATTAAAGCCAAGAATCCAATCACTCTTCCTTAAATCCACTTTATCACCCAAGCCCGGTGTTTCTTTATGCTCAACAACTCGAACACCAGCGACACTACCATCGAAGTTTACACCGACAATCATCGCAATATCACCACTGTAACCCTCTGGAGTCACCGATGGAATAATCGCTGCAACAGGAAGGGCATCAAGTCGGGCAATATGAACATCGCCTCCAGATTTAAGGCCTAGCATGGTCCAGTATTTTTCAGGGATGGGATAAATATCTAATAACAAATCATTATTGTGAAGGGCTAAAGGAATAATTTCGAATAGTGCTTTCTGTGCAGCTAATCGCTCTGATTTAGCAATACGATCCTCAGTTAAACGATCAGTGGAGGCTAAAATTAGCGCCGTAATCAAAGTAAACACTGCCAATAGCGTGCTATTCTTACCTATTGATTTAAAAATCATTTGTCTTCTAACCTCTCTGTTGCCTTACGGCGATCAGTGTGGCCATAGGTTCTTGGCAACGTATAATTATCAATAAAAGGTGCGGTAAAATTAGCCAGTAAAATTGCGAAAGCAACTGCATCTGGATAGTTTCCCCAGGCGCGAATGATATAAACTAAAATACCAATTAATGCACCATAAATTAGGCGACCACGGTTACTGACCGCAGAAGAAACTGGATCAGTAAGAATAAAGAATGCACCCATCATCGATGCACCACTAAATAGATGCATAAGCGGTGAACCTGGGCTTTGTGAACTTCCAGAATCCCAAAAAATGAGTGACATTAAGGCAAGGGTTACCAGCATGGCAACAGGCCCATGCCATGTAAATACCCGACTGCCCAAAAGAACAATACCACCAACAAGAAAACCGAGATTAACCCACTCCCATCCAACTCCAGCAAACATAGCTTGACTAAATAGTGAGTCTTGTTGATAAATTTGATCAACCGTAAGTCCGGCGGCATGTTTAAAACTATCTAAAGGCGTAGCCCCAGTAACACCATCCATCGGGGAGGTGCTAAAAAAGACTAATTTAAGAGATTCTAGAAAATCTGGATGGGTAATGCCATCGGGGAGTAACGCAAGGGGAGTAACCCAGGTGGTCATTTCAATAGGAAAAGAAATCAGAACCACCACATAGCCGACCATTGCAGGATTAAAAGGGTTGTAACCCAAGCCGCCAAACAGTTGTTTTGCGATAACAACAGAAAAGACTGTGCCTATAACAACAACCCACCAAGGGCACAGCGGGGGCAGCGCTAAACCGAGTAAAACAGCGGTTACCACTGCACTGTAATCACCCAAGTAGAATCCCACCGGCCGACGACGCATTTTAAGAATCAATGCTTCACTGATAACTGCTGTAATAGAAGCGAGCATTACATTAATAAATGAACCCCAGCCAAAGTGCCAAGTCAGAGCAATTAATCCCGGAATAGTCGCCCACACAACCAACTGCATTAACCTAGCTGTATTTTGAGCGCCATGTGCATGAGGTGAAGACACCTGTCTAAAAGCCATTAGTTAGAGTGCTCCGCAAGACGTACTTTTGCCTTTTCAAGTTTCTGCTGAGCGCCTGACAGCGCCGCGCTAAGAATATTAATTTTCTCGGTAGGTTCAGCGTTTTCCAATGCAGAATCCAGTTTAACCTGAGCTTTTTCAACGCGCATCTCTGCACTGGAAACTGCCCGTTGGAGTTTTGCCAATTCTTGCTCTGGACTGGTTGTTTTAGCCGCCGCTCGCGCCTGCGCCGCTGCTACAATGTCAGCCATAGCGTCAGTGCCCGTCGAAGCCTGTGCCTGTTTAGCAGCTTCACGTCGTGCAGCTCGCTTAGCTTCACGCTCTTTTTCAGCCAGCTCAATCCGTTGCTTACGAAATTCAAAGCGTTCGCGGGCCTGTGTAGACTTAACCTTTTCTTCCTGTGCCTTCTTAATGTCACTTTTACTGCTTCTATAATGTTGTACAAGTGGGATATTACTCGGGCATACGTAAGAACAGGCACCACATTCAATACAATCAAAAAGGTTATGGGCCTCTAAACGCTCATGATCTTCCGCTTGCGAATACCATAGAAGCTGTTGCGGTAAAAGAGAAACAGGACATGCCTCAGCGCACATACCACAGCGGATACAGGGCTGAGCAGCTTCATTGTGAGGAATCTCTTCAACACTAGGCGCCAATATGCAATTAGTGGTTTTAACAATTGGAATTTGCTTTGACGTCAAGCTAAAGCCCATCATAGGACCACCCATAATGACCCGACTGCAGCTTTGAGCATCAAAGTTATTATGTTCAAGCATATGTTCAACGGGGGTGCCAATTAAAACATCATAATTTCGGTTAATCTCGCAGGCTTCACCGGTCATGGTTGTGACCCGAGAAACTAATGGCTCACCGTCAACAACCGCGCGCTTTATGGCATGCGTGGTACCAATATTGACACAAACCATACCAATATCAGCGGGAATCTGACCGCTAGGTAGCTCCTTGCCAGTAAGAATATAAATGAGTTGTTTTTCACCGCCAGAAGGATATTTAGTAGGAAAAGACACAACATTTATACCAGTATCTTGAGTATGCGGCGCCAAAGCCTCAATAGCTTCGGGTTTATTATCCTCGATTCCAATTAAAATATTATGAGGGTTACCCAAAATATGGCTAAGAATGCGAATTCCCTCAATAATTTCTTCGGCACGTTCTCTTATCAAAGAATCATCAGCGGTAATATAGGGTTCACACTCTGTTGCATTGATAATTAGTGTATCAATCGGACGTTGAAACCCAGGGTTTAGTTTGACCGCTGTAGGAAATCCAGCACCACCCATCCCTGCAATACCAGCATCTGTGATAATAGAGAGCAGGGCAGAAGCGCTGGTGTGTTCAAAGTCACTAATGCCTAATTTTTCAATCCATTTATCGTCACCATCGCTGGTAATTTCTACACAAAGAGCAGCCATTCCAGATGAATGCGCCACAGGGCGTGATTCAATGGCGCTAATAATGCCCGATGTAGGCGCATGTATTGCGGCCGAGACAGTGCCGGCAGGATCAGCAATTTTCTGTCCTTTAAGCACCTTATCGCCAACCGATACACAGGCAATTGCTGGGGCGCCAATATGCTGACCCAGAGGCACCACTAATTTCTCAGGAATAGGCAGGCTGCCAATTGGCTGAGTGAGCGATTGAAGTTTATTTTCCGGAGGATGAACGCCGCCCGGTGTTACCCAAGTCTGTCTCATGCTGCATCCTCATGGTTTAAACCATGATGTGTTTTGTCGCTGGCAATTAAGCCATTAGGCAGAGGCGGTGATGGCCACTGCCATTGCTTGATACCCACTTCCAAAGGAAGCATATCGATACAATCTACCGGACAGGGTTCAACGCAAAGATCACAGCCGGTGCATTCGTCAGCAATTACGGTATGCATTAGTTTTGCAGCACCCAAAATAGCATCTACAGGACAGGCTTGGATGCATTTTGTACAACCAATACATTCATCTTCGCGGATAAAGGCAACAGATTTTACTTCCTCTTCTTGTCCATGCTCTTGATCTAATTCAGGGGCAGGAACATCTAAAAGACTAGCAATGGAATTAATAGTTGACTGTCCCCCTGGAGGACACTTATTAATTTCATCACCATCAGCAATAGACTGTGCATAGGGTCGGCATCCAGGGAAGCCACATTGGCCGCACTGAGTCTGGGGCAAAAGTTGATCAATCTGGTCGATAACTGGGTCGCCCTCGATCTTAAATTTTTCCGCGGCAAAACCTAGCAGTGCTCCGAATAAAATTCCGAGTCCGGACAAAGCCACAAGAGCGGCAATGATAGGTTGTTGAATAACAAAATCTAGCATCTAAACTAGCCCACCGAATCCCATAAAGGCCAATGACATCAATCCAGCTGTGATCATTGCTATAGCTGCACCCTCGAAAGGTTGAGGTATATCCGCTGCCGCCAATCTCTCACGCATTGCCGAAAATAAAATAAGTACTAGAGAAAAACCAGTCCCAGCACCAAAGCCATATAGTGATGCATGAGCAAAACTAAGGGGCTTGGCAGCATTTTGCAAAGCCACACCTAGAACAGCGCAGTTGGTGGTGATAAGAGGTAAAAATACACCCAGCACTCTGTAAAGTAAGGGGCTGGTTTTTTCGATAAACATCTTAGTGAACTGAACAACAGCGGCAATCACCATGATAAAACTAATAGTACGGAGATATTCTAGATCCAAAGGTATCAATACAGCTCTATCAATTACGTAGCTAACCATAGCGGTAAGGGTTAATACAAAAGTAGTTGCCGCAGACATGCCAATAGCAGATTCAAGTTTTTTTGAGACGCCCATAAACGGACATAGCCCAAGAAACTGGACAAGTACATAGTTATTGATCAGCACAGAACTGACTAAGATTACCGCAACTTCTTGCATGTATTACTCAAGTAACTTCAACGGTTTGTATTATCATGGAATGGACTACCTCTATTCAATATATAAAAAATAGTTTTTAGTCTATTTAGGAATAACAAATTTACTTCAAGGACTAATAAAATCCCTTAATTCATTATTGATATTTAGTTATGTAATTCTCTGTCCAGGTTGCGCACCACTGTCTGGCGAAAGTAGGTAAATACCATCATCATCACCCGCAGCTAAAACCATGCCTTCAGAAATACCAAAGCGCATCTTTCTTGGCGCTAAATTAGCTACCAAGACTGTTAGGCGGCCTTCGAGATCCGAGGCTTGGTAAGAGGATTTAATGCCAGAAAAAACAGTGCGAGTTTCACCGCCAAGATCCAATGTAAGTGCCAGAAGCTTATCAGCACCCTCAACGGCTTCAGCCTTAACAATACGCGCAACTCTAAGATCAACCTTCATGATATCATCAAAATTAATTTCATCGGCAATGGGTTCATCAGCCAGTGGTCCTTCAATCACAATTTGATTCGCCTGTTCCACTTCCTGCTTACTCGCTTCAACCATAGCGTCAACCTTCTCTTTGTCCACCCGCTGGAGCAGTGGCGTAAAGTTATTTATTTGATGACCAGTTAGGGGTTGCTCAATACTACTCCAACTTAAATGATCGTTAAGAAATACCTCACCATCCTCAGCCATTGCAGGAATTACTGGTTTCAAATACGTTAAAAGTAGCCTGAAGAGATTAATTCCTAGAGAGCAAATATCTTGTACCTGCTGATGCTGGTTTGGATCTTTATTTAGCTTCCAGGGTTCCTTTGCCGCTATATATTCATTGGCAGCATCAGCCTGAGCCATAATTTCTCTGATTGCCTTGCTAAACTCGCGATTCTCGTAATGTTCTGCAATCACTGTTCCCGCGCCACTCACCTGTTGCCAAAGGGCCGTATCTGCAATGGTTGAAGATAGAATTCCATCATTACCTTTAGTGATAAATTTCGCACAGCGGCTGGCAATATTTACAACCTTGCCCACCAGGTCACTATTCACTTTCTGAATAAAGTCTTCCAGATTAAGATCTATATCCTCAACGGATGACGTGAGTTTGGAGGCATAGTAATAACGAAGATACTCAGGGTTAAGATGTTCCAAATAACAGCGTGCATTAATAAAAGTGCCTCTGGATTTAGACATCTTTTTACCATTAACCGTAACAAAACCATGAACACAAACTTTAGTCGGTGTTCTAAAATTGGCGCAGGTTAACATAGCTGGCCAAAACAATGCATGGAAATTAACAATATCCTTGCCAATAAAATGATAGAGCTCAGCCGAACTATCTGCTCCCCAGAATTGATCAAAATTTATATTTTCTTTATCACACAGGTTTTTAAAGCTAGCCATATAGCCTATAGGTGCATCGAGCCAAACATAGAAAAACTTATTGGGTGCATTGGGGATTTCAAAGCCAAAATACGGTGCATCTCGACTTATATCCCATTCTTGCAAGCCGCTATCAAGCCATTCACCCAGCTTATTGGCTACCTCAGTCTGAACAGCGCCACTGCGGGTCCAAGATTTTAAAAAGTCAGTAAATTCCGGGAGTTTGAAAAAGTAATGGGTCGATTGCTTTTCAATAGGGGTAGTACCAGACAGCACAGAAACCGGATTAATTAAATCGGTCGGAGAATAAGTAGCGCCGCAAGCTTCACAGTTATCGCCATACTGATCTTCTGCTTTACACTTTGGACATGCACCTTTGATATAGCGATCAGCAAGGAAAAGTTTTTTCTCAGCATCAAATGCCTGAGTGATTTCACGTTTAGCTATATGGTCATTTTCAACTAAGCGGTTGTAGATTAATTCAGAGTAATGTTTATTCTCATCAGAATGAGTGCTGTGATAATTATCAACACTAATATGAAAATCGCGAAAATCCGCTTCATGAATACTGCGCATATCAGCAATATGTTGCTCTGGACTAATGCCTTTTTCGTCCGCCTTAAGCATAATTGCAGTACCATGGGCATCATCGGCCGAAACATAGTAACATTGGTGACCGCGCATACGTTGAAAGCGAACCCAAACATCGGTTTGTGTATATTCGAGTATATGCCCCAAGTGCAGTGCGGCATTGGCATAGGGTAGGGCATTAGTGACCAAAATTTGGCGCTTTTCTGTCATGGTCGAGATTTTCTTTTCCGATGATTGTATAAAGTCGCCACTATAGCGATTTTACGCCAACTTTTCATGTGCAATTAAGCCATTTTCATTTAAAAATTAGAACTTGTAAGGGGTATTTGTGTTAGATCAGGTAAAAAATATAGTTGCGGTAGCATCGGGCAAGGGAGGGGTAGGTAAGTCAACTACAGCAGTTAATACTGCATTAGCCCTTAAATCACTGGGTAAATCGGTGGGTTTATTAGATGCAGATATCTATGGTCCAAGTATTGCTATGATGCTTGGAGTGGCCGAAGACCACCGGCCTGAAGTGGTCAATGAAAAGTTTTTTAAGCCTGTTATGGCACATGGTATAGCCACCATATCAATGGCATACCTAACCACGGATAAAACTCCCATGGTATGGCGCGGGCCAATGGCCGCTGGGGCACTACAGCAATTATTACAGCAGACAGATTGGGGGGAATTAGATGTCTTGGTGGTTGATATGCCCCCGGGCACTGGCGATATTCAATTAACCCTTGCTCAAAAAGCACAAATTTCTGGTGCAGTGATAGTGACCACGCCACAAAATATTGCACTGCTCGATGCTAAAAAAGGCATAGAAATGTTTGTTAAAGTAAAAATACCGGTTCTGGGTATTGTTGAAAATATGGCTACCCATATTTGTTCAAATTGTGGCACAGAAGAGTCTATTTTTGGTCAGGGCGGAGGTGAAAAAGTTGCAGAACAATATGCAACTCAGCTTCTGGGAAGCCTGCCTTTGGATAAAGCTATTCGCGAGCAGGGAGATGCTGGCAAGCCCATTTCAATGACAGACATTGATCCAGAGATCTCTTCTCGTTATGTAAAAATTGCAGAAAATTTGCTGGCTCAATTAGAGCAGTCAGACAGTCAATCGGCGCCGCAAATTGTTTTTGAGTAGAGCGGTTTGCGCAAGCCCTGTAAGTCGGTATGATACGGGGCTTAAATTTTCACTAAAATCTTTCAAAAGTAGTTGGAGTCAATACAGATGAGTATCAAGTCAGACCATTGGATTCGCCAAATGTCAGAACAAAATAAAATGATCGAGCCCTATGAGGCTGGACAGGTTCGTTATCATGGTGATGAGCGAGTGATTTCCTATGGTGTCTCAAGCTATGGTTACGATGTTCGATGTGCTGACGAGTTTAAAATCTTCACCAATATTCACTCCAAAACAGTGGATCCCAAGAACTTTGATAACGACGCATTTGTAGACGTTAAAGGCGACTATTGTATTATTCCGCCCAATTCATTTGCCCTTGCTCGAACAGTTGAATATTTTAGAATTCCCCGTCAGGTGCTTACCGTATGTTTAGGCAAATCAACCTATGCGCGTTGTGGGATTATCGTTAACGTGACCCCTTTAGAACCAGAGTGGGAGGGGCATGTGACTTTGGAATTTTCAAACACCACCAATCTGCCGGCAAAAATATATGCCAATGAAGGGGTAGCTCAGATGTTGTTCTTTGAGTCAGACCAAGTGTGTGAGACATCCTACGCCGATCGCGGTGGTAAATACCAAGGACAGACAGGGGTTACTCTACCAAAAACTTAGTTTGAGTTTTAGGGATTAAGTAGTGCTTCTCGCAAAGCTTTAGCCTGCTGTTGAATGCGGCGGGTGTTTTCAGGCCCGGCGCGCAACAGTTGTTTTTGAAGAGGCATTAAGCTTTCTAAGTCAGGATCCGCAAATTTATATGCCACAGAATCTCGAGTGAGCTTTAAGGGTTCAACAATCACTGGGGTTGTTAGGATATTATCAATAGTCTGCAAAATAATACCGTCCATCTGTCTAGGTCTATAACCTAATTCTGCAAATGCTGTCTCTAATAATGGCCGTACTTTATGAAAAAATTGCGCCATATACTGCATATCAATACTTAAAATAATATTAATCACATTACTGTAGCGTTCATAGTTGCCGGCATTAAGCCAAATAACATTATCCTGTCTATGAGTTGTAAATCGGCCTTCTGGTGACCCTAGAGGCAAGATTTTCTCAGATACAGACCCGCGCGCAAGACCGTCCATAAAGCTAGCCGATCGACGAATCAAATCATCAAACTTTAACCATTCAGAAAGTGCTTTAGAAGATTTATTGTTTAGCAAAGTTTCGCGAACCAACGAATCGCTAGCATCCAAAATTGGTAAGGACGGGGTGACAGATTTTACTTCAGTCTTAGTAGCTTCAGTAACTTCTAATGGTTTGATCTGATCAGGATCATCAACTTTATTAGCAACTGATTCAGTTTGATTTTGAGTCTGAGGGATTTCAGCCGTTGGAGTTTCAGATTCAGTTGCCGCATTCTCTATAATAATTTGTTCTGGTATAACGCCCATCAATTCAAATTCATCCTGCTGAGATAGGTTGCCAGTTTTATAAAGTACACCAAAAATAAGCGCCACAGCCACAAAGCTGCCACATGCAATAATAAGTTTACTTGAGCCTGATTTTTCTAATGCCATGCTTCAGTCACTACCTTGTCTTAAAGGGGCAATATTAAATTGCCATTTAATTTACCTTGGTTTAATACCATGGTTTTTTTTGAATTTTTCTCGTATGTTTTCAATTTCAGGATCGCATAATCCCAATCTACAGCAAACCAGATTTTAGTCTTCTTAGCCGAATTTCCACTCAACCTTTCAATTACCAGACTATTATAAGACCCCTGATCTGTTTTTAGAATTTGGTTGCCAATTACCTGATACTGATATTGCTTTTTTTTACCTTTTCTAATAATAGTGTAGACAATTTTTTTACTGCCAGAAGCTATATCAATTCGCAGCTGCTCTGTTAATGAAAGCCTATCAAAGTAACCGGGCAATATATCCATTTCCCCTGAGGAGCCATCCACAGAGTATGAAAGTGACTTTGAAGACCAATCAAAATTTTGTGATTCAGAGCGATTGCCCATCATCATTTTTTGTTGCTCGGTATATTTTAGAGGGACAATTTTTCCAGTTTTAGAAACTTCAAAATCTCCTTGCTCCCTTATTGTGCCGAGGAAATTTTTTGCTGTAGTTTTGACTCTATATTGCGTACCTTGTTTTAAAAGTTGGTGACTTGCCTTTACTTTCATGCCGCCAATGTCCACGACATATTCAAGGTCATAGGGCTTAATAACAAGTGAGTTAATGGTTTTTTCCTGAGTATACGCTGACCCAACAAATACAAAAGAGCTCATTACAAGATTAATAATGAGACTTAACTTAAGTAGACTTGAATTAGTAATAGCTTTCACAGGGCTGGGCATCATCATATTATTTTAGACTACAGCTTAGCTGGATGGTTCGATCAAATTATAAATAATTCCACTGTCGGATATTGAACGGTTATCGACCTTAACGTGATTATTTTCCATTACTAATCGGCCGTCACAAAACCATTTCACCGCTTCAGGGTATATTTTATGTTCAAATGCCAAAACTTTGGATGCTAGCGAGCCCTCATTATCATGATTGTCTATTTCAACTTGAGCTTGAATAATAGAAGGCCCACCGTCTAGTTCAGGGGTAACAAAATGAACAGTTGCTCCCGCTTTTTTATCGCCTGCCTCCAGTGCTCTTCTATGGGTATGAAGCCCTGGATAGGCGGGTAACAATGAAGGGTGAATATTCATCATCCGCCCTAAATAATGATCAACAAAGTTTGCGGTTAGGATTCGCATAAACCCAGCAAGGATAACCAAATCTGGAGAAAAGCCATCAATTAATTCACTCAATGCCTGATCGAAGGACTCTCGATTATCGAAAGCTCTATGGTCAATCGCAAGGTTTGGGATGCCTGATTTTGCTGCGCGCTCCAAACCACCAGCCTCAGGATTATTACTAATAACAGCAGATACAGTGGCGTCAATATAGCCACTTTCGCAGCCATCGATCAGTGATTGGAGGTTAGAACCACTCCCTGATACTAGGATAACCAATCGTTTATTCACTGACGATTGAGGACTATCAGTCATTGAGTTGAACCTGTGGTTGATCAGCTTTGGTTTCTTGAATAGTGCCTAAAACAAACGCCTCTTCACCGCTCACGGCCAATAGCTTTAGTGCCTCAGCTTCAGCATCAGCTGGCACGCAGATAACCATTCCAACACCGCAATTAAGGGTTCTATACATTTCTCTAGGCTCGATATTTCCCTGCTCTTGAATCCAATCAAAAACAATAGGACGCTTCCATGCTTTGGTGTCAATCACAGCAGTCGCATTATTGGGTAAAACACGCGGAATATTTTCGAGTAAACCGCCCCCTGTGATGTGGGAAATCGCATGAACCGGAAGCTTAGAAATAAGATTTAAAAGTGACTTAACATAAATCTTTGTTGGCGCCATAAGTAGATCGATAAGTTTTTCCCCATCTAACTCAAAACTAGATGGATCGGTTTTTGTGACCTCTAAAACCTTGCGAATCAGTGAGTAGCCATTTGAATGAGGGCCGCTTGAAGACAGGCCAATCAATGTGTCACCTACTGCTACTTTGGAACCATCGATTAACTCAGATTTTTCAGCAATGCCAACACAGAATCCTGCAAGGTCGTAGTCTTCTCCTTCGTACATGCCAGGCATCTCAGCTGTTTCACCGCCAATAAGCGAACAGCCCGATAGCTCGCAACCGTCCGCAATACCGTTTACAACCGAGGCTGCGATATCAACGTCTAATTTGCCAGTGGCATAATAATCAAGAAAGAAAAGCGGTTCGGCACCACACACAATTAGATCATTAACGCACATGGCGACTAAATCAATTCCAACTGTACTGTGTTTGCCAGAATCTAAGGCTAGGCGTAATTTAGTGCCCACCCCATCGGTGCCGGAGACTAAAACTGGTTGTTGGTAACCGGTTGGTAATTCAAAAAGAGCGCCAAAGCCACCTAAGCCGGCCATAACTTCTGGTCGACGGGTTCTTTTAGCCGCTCCTTTAATCTTTTCGATCAGTGCATTTCCAGCGTCAATATCAACGCCTGCGTCTTTGTAACTCAAAGATTGAGTTGCTTTGGTCATGAAAAAATCCTACAACAATGAACAGAAGGTGGGTATTTTAGGCTGAGTTGGGCAAATTTTCATCAAGCACTGGTACAATGTTGCAAAATAATTTGGAGATACAGTGTTGAAGCGTTGGTTAATAGGGATCTTTATATGCTTTAGTCTAGCGATAAGTGCTAGTCAAGGTGCTGATTTATATCGTGTTTTGGTTCCTGTGGATGATCAAACTAAAGAATCTAGAGAAGCGGGAATCGAAATTGCTTTTTCAAAGATGTTGATAAAATTAACTGGAAATAGTCAAATTTTACAGTCGCCACAGCTAAAACCATTCCTTATTGACCCCAAAGCATTCTTAGATTCGGTTGGATTTAATCAATTATCTGATTCAGCAGCGAAAAAAAATATAGCCACAGGCTTGGATGTAAAATTTGATCGACCATTGGTTGATAAATTATTAAAGCAGGCTCAGTTACCAATTATTCCTGCAGTTCGTCCAAAATTTTTGGTTTGGTTAATGGTTGATGATATTGCTCAAGGACGACGTGTATTAGACGAATCAACGTCTAAACAGCTCCAATCTGGAGACCATTCATTTGAATTAGTAGAGGCTTTTGAGCGCGCTATGCAAGCCCGATCTATTAGTTACTTTTTGCCTAGTTATGATCTTGAGGATCAACTGTCTCTTTCAGTTAAAGATGCTTGGGCTATGAAAATAGACCCATTAAATAATGCGTCACAGCGATATGATGTTGATGGCTGGTTCGCTCTTAGGGTATTTAAAGCATCTGATGGTCAGATTAGGGGAGCTTGGGCTTATCAAGAGGCCGGTAAGCGTCAAATGAATGATTTTTATGGTGACTCTATGACCGACTTGATTGATGCATCGGTTGATCAGGTTTTAGATACATTGTTGCAGTCACATACCTATGTTCCTCAGCTTGAGACTGATAAACTATTAGTCCAAATTGATGGCGTCTTATCCTACAAAAATTATCAAATGGCTCTTCGAGGTTTAGAGCAGTTGGAATTAGTGGAAGCCCTTCAGTTATATTCCGTTAACAAGGGTGAGCTAGTAGTGGCAATTGAAATAAATGGTAGTGTAGAGCTTCTTCATGCTGAGTTAATACGAACGGGCTTAGTAGAGTCCTATTTATCCTCAGATAATCGATCAATTGGTCGATTAACCTATAACTGGGTGGGCCAGTGAATCAATCTTATCAAATGAATCTTGAAATAAAGCTGGATGATCAGGCCACCTTTAATAATTTTTACGCGCCCAAGGGTTCATCTCAGCAGCTCGCCAAGTTTGTGCTCCAAGAAAGTCCACATAAAATTGCCTGTTTGGTGGGTAATAGAGGAGCTGGATTATCACATTTACTTCAGGCGACTTGTCAGCGTGGTCCCTTCCATACAGGGGACGATGTTATCTATTTGCCATTGATGGAGTTACAAGAATATCCTGCGCAACAGATATTAGAGGGATTGGATTCTGCCTCAATAGTCTGTCTCGACGATTTACATGCGGTGGCCAATAAAGATGATTGGCAGGTACCACTATTCAATTTTTTCAATGATTGTCGCCAGAGTGGCACAAGACTTATTTTTTCAAGTCATCAACTATTAGAAGATATTGGTATTAAGTTGCCGGATTTACTGTCAAGAATTCAATCGGGACTGATCCATATTATTAATGATTTTAATGATGATGATTTGAGGAGAATGCTCCAGTTTCGTTCCAATCTGCGTGGGATTTATCTCTCTGATGAGGTGGCAAAGTTTCTTTTAACTCGACTATCTAGAGACTCGAAAACACTGATTGACGCTCTTGAAACACTTGATACTGCCTCCCTGCGTGAACAGCGCCGATTGACCACACCCTTTGTAAAGTCAGTGCTAAAAATCTAGCTTAATCATCACATAGGGCAGGTGTCACAATGCAGGTACATGCCCCTTGGGTCATTAAAGTTATCAAGATTTTTTAATGGGCTAATAATTGATTGGGCATTCTTGCCAAGCATCTGCGGTAGCCACGAGTCAAAGCCAAAATAGTTGAGTGACAGTGAAATATTGCGACTAAATTCTTGAATAAATTGCTCATAAGGTGAAAGTAATCTAGTAGGGTAAAAAACCCCATAATGGGTAAGCCCTGCCAATTCAGCTGCAGCATCAATTGCATTATTTAAACCACCTAATTCATCAACAAGCCCCATTTCTAGCGCCTGTTGTCCGGTCCAAATTCGGCCTCTTGCGATTTTTTCGATATTTTCAGCAGGTGTCTCTCGGCCTTCTGCGACAAGATTAATAAATTTGGAATAAAGGTGTTCAACGCTTGAATGAAGTATTACTTTAGCCTGATCGCTCATCGGGCGGTCTAGCTGCATTATTCCAGCGATGTCTGAAGTGCCTACTCCATCTGAATATATACCCAGTGCTGCCAGTGATTCGTCGACAGTAGGAATCATGCTGTACACACCAATGGAGCCGGTGATGGTAGTTGAAAGGGCTAAAATTTTGTCCGCCTCAGCGGCAATCCAGTAACCACCAGATGCGGCATAGCTTCCCATTGAGACAACAACGGGTAAATTAAGATCGCTATGATAAAGAGCGTCTCGGATCACATCGGACGCAAAAGCACTTCCCCCCGGGCTATCAACCCGCAAAACTATAGCCTTAATGTCTTGATCATAGCGAAGATCAGATAATATTTGTGCCATTGTATCTGCCCCAACATTACCTTCAGGTTGTTGGCCATCTAAAATGGTACCTTTGGCCACAATAACAGCCACTTTATCCATTGCCGGTAAGGTTTGGCTTTGCTCGCGATCTATATGCGCTAAATAAACAGCCATATCCACTGAATTATATTTGCCGTCAATATCATTTGGAATTTGCTGGTTCAGATAGCTATAGATTTCACTTCTGCTAGCTAATTGGTCAACCAACCCCTCCTGATATGCCAGTAGCGCAGTATCACCATCAACCCCTTGAAGTTTGCTGCCTAGGTTATTAGCAAGGGCATTAATTGATCCCTGATCTAGTTGTCGCAGATCTTCAATTTTTGATGTGTAGGTTTGCCATAAGCGATCAACCACATCGGTACGTTCTTCTCTAGCCTGCGGCGACATATCATTTCTGATAAATGGTTCTGCAGCACTCTTATATTCACCCGCTCGAAATACATTAACTTTAATTTTTAATTTTTCCAGCGCATCAGCAAAATAGTTGCCATAAGCACCAAACCCAGTAATAAGAACTGAGCCCATAGGGTTGAGTAAAATATGGTTGGCATGAGCCGCTAGATAGTATTGGGACTGATTAAAATTATCAGCTACAGCAATAATTGGTTTTTCAGTTGCCTTAAAGTTTATAAGGGCGTTACTGATTTCCTCTAGCTTGGCTATTCCGCCAGCCTCAAGATAATCAGTAGCAATAATTAGATGGGTAATTCGATCATCCACAGCTGCAGTATTTATTGCATCAATAACATCTCTCACCAATGTTTCAGGGTTGGTCATTGCCTGATCGGCAAGCAAAGTATCGATTGGATAAACATAGGATTGCTGATCGACTAAAATGCCGGTAGGGGCTAAATATAGTGCGCCTTTTTCAGGTATTGGTGGCAGGTGGTCACCAAACATCCCAACAATTGCAATAATTAATAGGCCGGTAAAAACAATGCCAATAATTGTTCTAATAGTTTTGAAAAATTTACCAATAAAACTAAAAATTCGTCGAATAATTGAAGGGTTTTGTGAGGCCATAAAAAAATCACTTTTCGAGGGTTATATCAGGGTTAACTTGCCTAAGACGGGTATAGAGCATTGAGCCACAAAAGAGCACAACAACTAATGTTACTTCTGCAATGTCCAGTACCGAGGGTTGTGGCTTGGTAACGCCAAACACAGCAGAGGCAAAGTACAGTAAAAGCACAAACCCCATCCAAATTTGAGTTCTCATATTATCCACCCAAATACCTGGCGCAAAGATCATTAGAGGAAATAGGACAATAAAATAAATTATAGCAGGTTGACCCTGTTGCCACAGATTAATAGCTAATACTGACAAAAGTAAGGCAAAGCAGATTTTTACAGTATTTCTTAATAATTTGATTTTATCGATAAGAGTCAAGGTAATAGGCCTTCAGCAATTAGTGTTTAAGTTTGGTTGCCAGTTGGGCAATTCGCTTACCCTGTGCTTGGCATAATGTTTGTTCATCATCAGTCAAAGATTGGCTTTCCACATGACTGGCACCATAAGGAGTACCCCCTTTTTGCGTACTACTAAGTGCGCTTTCAGAATAGGGAATGCCAGCAATCAGCATGCCATGATGCATTAATGGGAGCATCATAGAGAGTAAAGTCGATTCTTGTCCGCCATGGATAGACGATGTTGAGGTAAATACTCCTGCAGGCTTGCCAATTAAAGCGCCACTAGCCCAAAGACTGCCAGTGCCATCTAAAAAGTACTTTAAAGGGGCGGCCATATTGCCAAAGCGCGTTGGGCTGCCAATTAAGAGACCGCTGCAATGTGCTAAATCATCCATAGTGCAATATATATCCCCACTTTCTGGGATACTTTGCTCAGTCGATTCGCACACAGTAGAGACACTGGGTACGGTTCTTAGACGTGCTTCAATGCCCGCCATTTCAACGCCCTGAGCAATTTGCTCAGCCAGCATTTTGACGTGCCCATTACCGCTGTAATACAGAATAAGTACATAGGTATTTATATTGTTTTGAGTCACTAAATTATCTCCAATACCGCTTCAGGTGGACGGCCTAAAGCCGCTTTATCGCCAGCTACCACAATCGGCCGCTCAATTAATTTAGGGTGTTGAACCATAGCTTCGATTAATTGATTCTCGGTTAATTCCAAGCCTTTTAAGTTTTCCTTATAATAGGCTTCGTTTTTGCGAATTAATTGACTTGCTTGTATGCCTAACTTTTGTAAAAGTGCTGAAAGCGTTTTGGCGCTAAGTGGACTATCTAAATAGAGCGCTACAGTCGGTTCAATGCCCTGTTTTTTCAGCAGTTCAAGGGTTTGTCGAGACTTTGAGCATCGGGGGTTATGGTAAATTGTTATCATGTAAAATTTGCCTTGGTTTTAAATTCATTTACTAAAAAAAGTAATCCATAACCGATTGTAATCATTATAGTTAAGTAATTGCCATTTAGGGCTAAATATAATTTTCTCAAATACGGGCCACTTAATATTATGATACGGATAATTTATCTTGTCAGCTTTCTGTTAATTAGTTGTAGCGGTGAGCATTCCTCCAATGAACACAGTCAATTTTTACTCACTAATTCGGAGACGGTTAATTTGATGTCTCCAAGCAAAGTTATTGTGATCAACTACTGGGCAACTTGGTGCGCGCCATGCCGTAAAGAAATTCCTGAACTCAATGAACTCGATCATCAGTTGAGCGATCGCCTAGATGTTATAGGGGTTAACTTTGACGGGGTTGTTGGAGAGCAACTTGATCAACAAATGGCTAAATTAGGCATTGAATTTGATAATTTATACATTGATCCGCGACACATATGGGGTTTAGATGCAGTTACGGTATTGCCAGAAACCCTAATAATCAATGGCCAAGGGCAGTTAATGCATCGTTTGATAGGGCCTCAGACCAAATCGTCACTCGAAACCCTAATTAACGCTCTGTAGCCAAGCTTATTTAAGTTATTTTAGTTTTCCAAGGTGCTTAGAAACCACCTGAAGGCTTGGCTTAAATAATTTGGGTGTAGCTGCAAGGATATGCCCGCTTTCAAGGAATGATTCGTTACCATTAAAATCACTGACCATACCGCCAGCTTCTCGAACTATTAGTACTCCCGCCGCGATATCCCAGGGTTTAAGATACATTTCCCAGAAAACATCCATTTTGCCCGCCGCCACATAAGCCAAATCTAAAGAGGCAACCCCAAGTCGACGAATACCCGCGGAGTTTTCGGCAAATTCTTGCATACAGGCTAGGTAGTTAGCCATATGGTTAAATGATGGCTCATTAAAGGGAATACCCGTGGCATAGAGTGCACCCGCTTCTTCACGACGTCCAGAGACACGAATTCGGCGACCATTTAAATGGGCACCTTTTCCTCTACTAGCAGTGAATTCTTCGCGTTTAAAGGGCTCTAAGATTACGGCATGCTCAAGTTTGCCTTTGATGCGGCAGGCTATGGATATAGCGACATGAGGAATACCGCGAATAAAATTTGTTGTACCATCTAGGGGATCAATAATCCACTCCACGTCGCTCTCTAAATCGCCACTACGGCCAGTTTCTTCGCCCAAAAAGGCATGGTCAGGATAGGCTTTTTTGATGTGATAAATGATGGTTTCTTCGGAACGTCTATCCACCTCGGTGACAAAGTCATGACGACCTTTTTCATCAACCTTAATAAGATCGAGGTTATCAGCGGATTTAACAATCATTTCTCCGGCTTCTCGGGCGGCGCGGAGCGCTATATTAACCATAGGTTGCATAGGGATAGATTCCAGTTGATTTAAAGAGCGCGGGCATTGTACCAGATTGAAACTATCAATAAAGCGTACTTTTTACACACAAGAAACTTGCTAAAGGTAAATTGGTTTTTAAATATAAAAATTTAGCAATAATTCTGGTAGAATCGCGCCCCTCAAATCTCGAGATGAAATTGTTTGTCCACAGGTAATCAAAAAGAGGTGCTTTGTGCCCACTGCTACCCGCCAAGCTAACATTAAAATTGTGCTCGTTAATACTGCCCACCCCGGCAATATAGGGGGTGCTGCCCGAGCAATGAAAAATATGGGTCTAGCAGAATTATGTTTGGTTGAGCCTCGAGAGTATCCTGCTCCAAGAGCGGTTTGGCGCTCTGCCGGAGCGCGAGATATTCTTAATAATGCCACTGTAGTTGGTTCTGTAGATGAGGCGATTGCCGATTGCGGCCTAGTTATAGGTACCAGTGCTCGTGAGAGACGAATTCCCTGGCCGCTTATTAATCCGCGCGAATGTGGTGAGCGTGTTTGGGTAGAAGCCGAAAATCACAAGGTGGCACTATTATTTGGTCGAGAAGACCGTGGCTTGACTAATGATGAGCTTCAAAAGTGCAACTATCATGTGCATATTCCATCAAATCCTGAATATAGTTCACTCAATCTAGCCACTGCAGTTCAGGTGTTAGCATACGAGATTCGCATGGCGAGCCTTGCTGACGAAAATGGCGCTCTACCAGAGCTTAGCCAATGGGATCAACCCTTGGCAACCTCGGAGGATTTAGAGCATTTTCATACCCATTTGTCTGAAACTATGGCAAAGCTAAATTTTTATGATCCCGATAACCCAAAGCAATTGTTGACCCGATTACGTCGTTTATTTAATCGAACCCGCATGGATGAAATGGAAGTTTCTATTTTGAGAGGTCTATTATCAGCGGTTCAGCGTAAAATTAAGTAGTATCTATATTAATTGACTAAAATACTCAGGTATTAGATAATTACGTTTGTAAAAAGCTTATTATCGAAGGTAGATTATGCGACTGACCACAAAAGGCCGATATGCCGTAACCGCAATGATTGACTTGACATTGCATGCCCAAGATAAGCCAATTTCCCTGGCTGATATTTCTGGCAGGCAGTCAATTTCTCTCTCTTACTTGGAGCAACTTTTTTCAAGGTTACGCCAGTCGGGACTTGTTTCAAGTGTCCGCGGGCCAGGTGGTGGTTATCATCTAGCAATGCAGAGTGACCGTATATTTGTGGCTCAAATTATTACAGCGGTCAATGAGTCAATTGATACCACTAGCTGCCAGGGTAAAGGTGACTGTCAAGGTGGTTTGATTTGTATAACCCATAGCCTGTGGCAGGATTTGAGTAACCAGATACATGAATTTTTAAACGGTATCTCGCTGGCGGATTTGGTTGCTAAGCAAGATACCCAAGAGATAGCCCAGCGACAGTTAGATCAGTTGCTGGTTTTAGAAGATAACTTACAGGCACAGGCCTGTTGAAGTGGAGAAATTAATGAATCTTCCAATTTATTTGGATTATGCGTCTACCACCCCAGTTGATCCAGCGGTTGCTGATCAAATGGTTGAATTCCTAACGCCATCGGGTAATTTTGGTAACCCAGCATCGCGCTCACATATGTTTGGCTGGCAGGCAGAAGCTGCAGTTGAAGATGCACGGGTTGATGTTGCCGGGCTTATTGGTGCAGACCCTAGAGAAATTGTATGGACTTCAGGTGCAACTGAGGCCAATAACCTAGCGATTAAAGGCTGTGCGCACTTTAATACACGCAAAGGTAAGCATATTATCACCTCTAAAATTGAACATAAGGCGGTACTTGATACCTGTCGTCAATTGGAGCGTGAAGGATTTGAAATTACTTATTTAGACCCCGATAAGCAGGGTTTGATTCAGCCTCAGGCCATTGCGGATGCATTGCGTGAAGATACAACTGTTGTATCGATTATGCATGTAAACAATGAGCTTGGTACCCTGAATGATATTGCGGCGATTGGTAAATTATGTCGAGATAACAAAGTATTCTTCCATGTGGATGCCGCTCAAAGCGCAGGTAAAACCGCCATTGATGTCGAAGCTATGCAAGTGGATATGATGTCATTTTCCGCCCATAAAATTTATGGCCCCAAAGGGATTGGCGCACTTTATGTTCGCCGTAAGCCGCGCGTGCGTATCGAAGCGCAGATGCATGGCGGTGGTCACGAACGCGGCATGCGATCTGGTACTTTACCCACCCATCAAATTGTGGGTATGGGTGCGGCCTTTAAATTAGGTGCTGAAGTGCTTGCAGAAGAATCTGCTCGCATCGAAAAGCTTCGTACTCGTCTATGGGAAGGTGTTTCTGATATGGAGGAAGTCTATCTCAATGGATCGAGTAACCAGCATGTGCCCGGCATTATTAATATCAGTTTTGCCTATGTTGAAGGTGAATCTTTAATTATGGCATTAAGAGATTTAGCCGTTTCATCTGGATCAGCCTGTACCTCTGCGAGCCTTGAGCCTTCTTATGTTCTTCGTGCATTGGGTTTAAATGACGAAATGGCTCATAGCTCAATTCGCTTTAGTATCGGCCGTTATACCTCAGAAAAAGATGTAGATGATGCCATTGCCAAAGTAAGGCATGCGGTAGAAAAGCTAAGAGAGCTTTCTCCGCTTTGGGATATGTTCCAAGACGGTGTCGATCTCGATCAGGTTGAGTGGGCTGCGCACTAGTTAAAGCAAACGAAAGTGGCAACAAACGAATTATTTGTAGTACTAAAATAGGGTTAAAAAAATGGCTTACAGTGAAAAAGTGATTGATCATTACGAAAATCCACGCAATGTTGGGAAACTAGACGACAATTCAAAAAATGTCGGTACTGGCATGGTAGGTGCCCCAGCCTGTGGTGATGTGATGCGTCTTCAAATTCAGGTGAATGACGAAGGTGTCATCGAAGATGCCAAGTTTAAAACCTATGGTTGTGGTTCTGCTATTGCTTCAAGCTCGCTGTTAACAGAGTGGGTTAAGGGTAAAAATATTAATGAAGCAGAACAGATTAAAAATACCACGATTGCTGAAGAACTAGCATTGCCCCCCGTTAAAATTCACTGCTCTGTTCTGGCTGAAGATGCGATTAAAGCTGCGGTCCGAGACGTTAGAGAAAAGCGGGAGAAGTAAGCGTGGCAATTACCATGACATCGGCCGCTGAATCTCACGTGGTGCGGCACTTAGAGCATCGCGACAAGGGTATTGGTATCCGCTTGGGTGTGCGCACCACAGGATGCTCTGGACTATCCTATGTGCTCGAGTTTGTCGATAAAAAGTCCGATGAGGACGTGGTTTTCAAATGCGGTGATGTACAGTTAATAATTGATCCTAAAAGCCTAGTGTACCTCGATGGCACTCAGTTAGATTATGTCAAGGAAGGATTAAATGAAGGGTTTGAGTTTAAAAATCCCAATGTTAAAGATGAATGTGGTTGCGGAGAAAGCTTCCATATCTAACTTTGCTTTGGATTCATCCAAACCAATCGGATTTTAACCATTGAATAATTCTAAGAATTTCTTTGAAATTTTCTCTCTTCCAGAGGCTTGGGAGCTTGATTTTGAGGCGCTCGATACAAAATTTAGGGCGCTACAAAAAGTTCTTCATCCTGATGGTTATGCCAATAAAAATGATTTTGAACAGCGTCTTGCGGTACAGACGGCGGCAACTATTAATCAAGCCTACCAAACCATCAAAAATCCACTATCTCGTGCACAGTATTTATTAGAATTGAAAGGTTTAGATGCCGATCAGGAAAGCCATATCACCTCAGATGGTCAATTTTTAATGAATCAAATGTTATTGCGCGAACAACTATCAGAAATCAAAGCTAATAAAGGGCCTAAACAGGCATTGACAGCTTTGAGTATTGATGCCAATAAAACGGCCATAGCTATTCAAAATGAATTTGCCAGTCAATACCAAGTTGAGGCTTATAATGAAGCATTTTCAACCTTGGCAAAAATGCAGTTCGCGACTAAGTTTGTCAATGATATTAGTGAACTTGAAGCAGATTTAGAGGAACTATAGCCTGTGGCACTATTGCAAATTTCAGAGCCTGGACAGTCACCCCAGCCCCATCAGCGAAAAAAATCTGTGGGTATTGATTTGGGCACGACAAACTCCTTAGTCGCAACGGTAAGAAGCGGCATAGAAGCTATATTGCCTGATGAGCAGGGTCGAGATTTGCTGCCTTCTGTAGTGCATTATATTCCTGAGGGCGTTAGCTGTGTAGGTTATGAAGCAGCAGAGCATAATAGTACTGACCCCCTAAATACTCTATCGTCAATCAAGCGTTTATTGGGTAGAGGTGTTGATGATATAAAAACATTGGGTGATACCTTGCCCTATGAATTCACCTCTGATGAAGGTGGTATGCCCAGAATTAATACTGCCTATGGTGTCGTAAGTCCAATTCAGGTTTCAGCCGAAATACTGCGCAAACTTGCTGGGCGAGCTGAGTTAGCCCTAGGTGGTATGCTTGATGGCGCGGTGATAACCGTACCTGCATACTTTGATGATGCTCAACGACAGGCAACCAAAGATGCGGCCACTCTTGCCGGTATTAAGGTGCTAAGATTATTAAATGAACCTACCGCCGCAGCTATAGCCTATGGGCTGGACACTGAAGTTGCAGAAGATGAATCTCAGCAGCGGTTAATAGCTGTTTATGACCTAGGCGGTGGCACCTTTGATATTAGTATTTTAAGGTTATCAAAAGGTGTATTCGAAGTATTGGCTACCGGGGGCGATTCGGCTCTGGGTGGAGACGACTTTGATCACGCAATTGCAAATTGGTTGCGAATTGAATTGGCAATGGGCGAAACCCTCGACGTGGTTGAGCAAAGAATACTGTTGGAAGCGGCAAAATCTGCCAAACAAGAGCTATCCCAAAAGGAACAGGTTGAGATAGAGGTTCTTGAGACTGCATTGGTTCTTACACGAGAAAAAATGCATGAACTTATAGATGACTTGATTGAAAAAACCCTTAAAGCCTGTAAGCGCTCAATGAGAGACGCTAAAATTGATGTAAATAGCATTGATGAAGTGGTCCTAGTGGGTGGTTCAACCAGAATGCCCAGTGTCAGCGAAAAAGTTACAGAGTTATTTGGCCTTAAACCAAAATGCTCTATTGATCCAGACTTGGTTGTGGCGATGGGTGCAGCTAAGCAAGCAGATGTTTTAGTGGGTAATAATACTGATGGCGATATGTTGTTATTAGATGTAATTCCGCTATCCTTGGGTATTGAAACTATGGGTGGCTTAACCGAAAAAATCATCCATCGAAATACCACCATTCCAGTGGCCAAAGCGCAAGAATTTACCACCTTTAAAGACGGTCAAACCGCTATGAGTATTCATGTGGTGCAGGGGGATAGGGAATTGGTTTCAGATTGTCGTTCACTGGCACGGTTTGAGTTGCAAGGTATCCCACCCATGGTTGCTGGTGGCGCCAAAATTCAGGTGAGCTACCAGGTTGATGCCGATGGGTTGCTGAATGTGTCAGCGCGGGAATTAAGCAGTGGTGTTGAATCTAGAATTGAAGTTAAGCCCTCCTATGGCTTAAGCGATAATGAAATTACTCAAATGCTACAGGACTCCTTTAGCCATGCGCGTGATGATATGCGTTTACGGGGACTCAGAGAGCAGCAAGTTGAAGCCGATCGTATGCTAGAGGATCTTCGAGCAGCCATAGAAAAAGATGGGCAATCATTACTTGATGATTCAGAATTACAGTGTTTGCATCTGGCTTTAGATGAATTACAACAGCTTCGCGAAAATAGCGAAGATCATCGCCAACTGGCGGCGCAAATTGAAACTGTGGGTAAAACCAGCGAAGAATTTGCCGCTAGACGTATGGATGCTAGTATTAAACAAGCATTGGCAGGGCTAAGCCTTGATGATGCATTAAAATAAACGATTTCGGATATCCAAATTATGCCACGAATTGTATTTTTACCTCATCACGAAATCTGCCCAGAAGGTGCAGTTGTCGAGGCTGAAAAGGGCGAGAGTATCTGTGCCGCAGCATTAAGGAATGGCCTTGATATAGAACATGCCTGTGAACTTTCCTGTGCCTGTACTACCTGCCATGTCCATGTGCGCGAGGGATTGGATTCACTGCCAGAGGCGGATGAGCTAGAAGATGATTTTTTGGATAAGGCTTGGGGTTTAGATCCAGATTCAAGGCTCAGTTGTCAGGCTATTGTTGAAGAAGAAGACCTGGTGGTAGAAATACCCAAATACACCATTAATATGGTGTCTGAGCGACATTAAGGGAGAGGTAGATGATGAAGTGGACAGATATTAATGATATTGCCATCGAGTTGGCAGATAACCATGAAGATATAGACCCAAAGTATATTAACTTTGTCGATTTGCGTAATTTGGTTCTTAGTATTGACGACTTTTCTGATGACCCCGATCGTTGTGGTGAAAAAATCCTCGAAGCTATTCAAATGGCATGGATTGAAGAGTTGGATTGATTAGATTTATCTTATTTGCTTCATAAAAGCATTGTTACCCGCCTGTGCAATAGGTAAAATCCGCACCCAAGCCGATAAGGCACCTATTTCTATTAAATTAAAGTCCGATTTGGAGACATTTTATGGCCGTTGAACGCACCCTTTCTATTATTAAACCTGATGCCGTAGCAAAAAATGCTGTGGGTCAAATTCTTAGCCGCTTTGAAGCCGCTGGCCTACAGGTTGTGGCGCTAAAAATGCAACAGCTTTCCCAAGCTCAAGCCGAAGGTTTTTATGCTGAGCACAGCGAGCGTCCATTCTTTAAAGATTTAGTTGCTTTTATGACTTCTGGCCCTGTTTCAGTTCAGGTTTTACAAGGTGAAGGCGCTATTTTGAAAAACCGCGATCTAATGGGTGCAACTAACCCTAAGGAAGCAGATGCTGGTACTATTCGTGCTGATTTTGCTACTTCTATTGATGCTAATGCTGTGCATGGTTCAGATTCTGAAACTTCAGCCGCTCGTGAAGTTGCATACTTCTTTGACGATAACGAGATTTGTGCTCGTTAATTATTGCGAGATAAATAATGCCTGATAGTGCATTAAATACAGCTGAGCAGTTTACGCCCCAACTGGTTAAAACCAACCTGTTGGGGCTTTCTGTTTCCAAGCTAGGCGATTTCTTTGAGCAGTTGGGAGAGAAGCGTTTTCGTGCCACGCAAATGGTGAAATGGATTCACCAGATGGGTGAGCAGGATTTTGATCAGATGACCAATCTGTCTAAATCATTGCGCGAAAAGCTCAATGCAACCGCAGAAGTAAAGTTGCCCGAGGTGGTGAGCTGTCAGGATTCCACGGACGGCACCCGCAAGTGGCTGATTAAGGTCGAGGGTGGAAGCTGTATTGAGATGGTCTATATCCCTGAAAAGGATCGCGGCACGCTGTGTGTATCATCACAAATTGGCTGTGCTCTGGACTGTAGTTTTTGCGCCACGGGAAAGCAGGGCTTTAACCGAGATTTAGATACTGCCGAGATTATTGGTCAGCTGTGGATTGCCGCTCAATCATTCGATCAATTTGCAGCCAAGGCTCCACGCAGGGTTAGCAATGTAGTGATGATGGGTATGGGTGAGCCACTGATGAACTTCAATAATGTGGTCGATGCGATGAACTTGATGATGGAAGATAATGCTTATGGTCTGTCTAAGCGTCGTGTCACTTTAAGTACTGCAGGTGTAGTTCCCGCATTGGATCAATTGGCCGGTGTAACTGATGTATCACTGGCAATTTCACTGCATGCGCCCAACGATGAACTGCGCAATGAGTTAGTGCCCATTAATCGTAAATATAATCTAAAACAATTTGTTGATAGCGCTAAAAATTATATTGAAAAAATGCCTGATAATCGGCGTAAAGCAACGGTCGAATACACGTTGATGGATCAGGTAAATGATCGCTCTGTACATGCTCGAGAATTGGCGGTATTACTTAAAGACCTACCCTGTAAGATAAATCTTATTCCTTTTAACCCATTTCCGGGTTCTGATTACAAGCGAGTGACCAATACAGCGCTTAATCGTTTTCGAGACATTCTGCAGGGGGAAGGGTACACTGTAACCGTTCGTACAACCCGCGGTGACGATATAGCTGCAGCCTGTGGTCAACTAGCTGGTGAGGTCAATGACCGCACTAAACGCCAGCAGCGATATAAGGATAAGCTGGCGGCTGAAGAAGTACCGATTAAACTGCTAGACTAGTAGATCTGAAAGTATTTCGAAAGCTAATATACTGAAAAGTAAGATATTGAAAACATAAAGAAGCCAAGAGATTAAATACTGTGTTTAGCGAAAACCCCATAGTAAGACGCAAATCTCGACAAATTATGGTCGGCGATGTCCCTGTGGGCGGTGATGCACCTATCTCTGTACAGAGTATGACCAACACCAGCACTTCTGATGTGGCGGCAACTGTGGCGCAAATTGAACGAATTCAACAGGCTGGCGCGGATATTGTCCGAGTCTCTGTTCCTTCCCTCGAAGAGGCTGAAGCCTTTGGTCAAATTCGCGCCAAAGTAAATATTCCCCTAGTTGCAGATATTCATTTTGACCACCATATTGCGCTGCGAGTTGCTGATTTAGGGGTGGATTGTCTGCGTATTAATCCGGGTAATATTACCCGCGAAGATCGCCTACGAGAGGTTATTGCAAAAGCTAAGGATAAAAATATTCCTATTAGAATTGGCGTTAATGCCGGTTCATTGGGTAAAGATTTATTGCGTAAATACACCGAACCTACAGCTGAAGCGATGGTTGAATCAGCGATGCGCAATGTCGACCTATTGGATAAATATAACTTTCCAGATTTTAAAGTCAGTGTAAAAGCATCTGATATATTTATGGCAGTTGATGCCTATCGCGACTTAGCTAAACGAATTGAGCAACCTTTGCATTTAGGAATTACTGAGGCCGGTGGGTTGCGCTCGGGTACGGTAAAATCTGCTGTTGGTTTAGGCGCATTATTAATGGATGGTATTGGCGATACGATTCGAATTTCACTGGCCGCCGATCCAGCTGAAGAGGCCCGCGTGGCATGGGATATGTTGCGCAGTCTTAGATTGCGCAGTAAAGGTATTAATTTTATTGCCTGCCCAAGCTGCTCGCGGCAAAATTTTGATGTGATTAAAACGGTTAATGAATTAGAAAATAGGCTGGAAGATATCACCGTACCTATGGATGTATCTATTATTGGCTGTATAGTGAATGGTCCAGGAGAAGCAAAAGAGTCTGATTTTGGTCTAACCGGTGGAACGCCAGGTAATTTAGTGTATCTGGATGGTAAGCCAGACCATAAGATTGAGCAGGAAAACTTGGTAGACCAATTAGAAAAAGAAATTCGTGCTAAGGCTGAGGTTAAACAGGCTCAACTAGAAACCGAGCAACAGAATATAATAGCTAAGGGCCAATAAAGGAATAAGCGCTTTGGGGACACAACGATGAAAATCCAGTCGATACGGGGAATGAATGATTTACTCCCAGAGCAGTCTGCTACTTGGCAGTATGTCGAAAGGACTTTGGCTCTTATTCTTGCGGCTTACAGCTATAAAGAGATTCGCTTCCCAATCTTAGAAAAAACAGATTTATTTAAGCGCGCTGTGGGTGAAGTTACCGACATCGTCGAAAAAGAAATGTACAGTTTTGATGATCGCAATGGCGATCGTTTAAGTCTGCGCCCTGAAGGTACAGCCGGCTGTGTTCGCGCCTGTATTGAAAATGGCCTTTTGCATAATCAAACACAACGCCTATGGTATACAGGCCCAATGTTTCGCCACGAACGTCCGCAAAAAGGTCGTCTGCGCCAGTTCCATCAAATTGGTGTTGAAGCCTTTGGTCTAGCAGGCCCAGATATAGATGCAGAGCTACTATTATTAACCGCACGCCTATGGCGCGAGCTCAATATAGAGCAGGCCCTTGAGTTACAAATTAACTCCCTAGGAACAGCTGAAGAGCGCGGGGCTTACCGACAGGCTCTTGTGGAATATCTCGGCGCTTATAAAAATGATTTAGATGAAGATAGTCAGCGACGGTTAACCAGTAATCCATTGCGTATTTTGGATAGCAAAAATCCAGACACTCAATCGTTATTAAAGAATGCTCCAGTTCTTAGTGACTATTTAGGTGCGGAGTCGAAGCAGCACTTTGATCAAATTTGTACCATACTCGATAATGCCGGTGTGAGTTACGTAATTAACCCTAAGCTGGTAAGAGGGTTGGATTACTATTCCCAAACTGTATTTGAATGGGTAACCACAGAGCTAGGTGCTCAGGGTACTATATGTGCCGGCGGACGCTTTGATAGCTTGGTAGAATTGCTAGGTGGAAATCCTTGTCCAGCAGTAGGTTTTGCGATTGGTATAGAGCGTTTAATAATGTTGCTTGACGAGTTGGCCCAAGTGCCCGATAGTGTCGCCCAACAAGTTGACCTCTATTTGGTTGCAGTGGGCGATGTTAGCCATCAAGCCATGCAGGTTGCCGAACAATTGCGAACTGAACTAAATGTTCGAATAGAGGTCCATTGCGGTGGTGGTAGTTTTAAATCGCAGATTAAAAAGGCTGATAAAAGCGGTGCTGCGGTAGCAATTATTTTAGGTGAGGATGAATTATCGTCCAATACCGTACAAGTAAAGTTCCTAAGACAGGAGCGACCCCAGGAAACAGTCGACCAAATAAACTTGGTCGATTTTTTAACAAAAAAATTTGAAAATTGAGGAACTATTGTGGCAGATCATTTATCTGAAGAAGAACAAATTGAAGCATTTAAGCAGTGGTGGGTAGATAACGGGCTAAAGCTTGTTGCAGCGGCAGTTATTGCTATAGGCGGTACACTCGGCTGGCAAGGTTGGCAGGGCTCTATTCAGCAACATGCAGAAGAGGGCTCCGGGGTTTATACCGCGATGATTGATGTGGTTACCGCTGAATCTGATCAGCCTTTAAGTGATGATCAAAAAGAGCAAATTAATGCCTCCGCTGATCAGCTTAAAGAGCAGTATGGCGATTCAGGCTACGCGCATTTATCGGCACTATTGAAGGCTAAATTAGCAATTGATGCAAATAATTTAGATCAGGCTATCACTGAATTAGAGTGGGTTGTTGCTAATGATCCCGCTGATGATTTACTGACTTTGACTAAGCTTCGATTGGCTAAAGTGCATGCTGCTCAGGGTGATGCAGAAAAAGCCCTAGCCACAATCAATAATCAACAAGCAGGAAAAATGGCATCTGCTTATGAAGAAGCCAAAGGCGATTTTCATATTATGCTTGGCCATTATGAAGCCGCTTATACGGCCTATCAGGCAGCCATAGATACAGAAGAAACGGGTAATTCTAGGGTGATATCTATTCTGCGTTTAAAGTTGAGCCAAGCAAAGCCAGTTGATGCAGAGATACAGGACGAATCTTAATGAAATTTAGCAGGTCTTTTTTTGTACTAGCACACCTTATCTTGGTACTTTCTGGTTGTAGTTTTTTTGGCGATAAAGAAGAAATAAAGCCTGCAAAATTAGAAAAATTTGATCAACGGGTCAGTCTTAATCTCGCATGGAAAGCAAAGCCTGTCTCTGGCAATAAAAATTATTGGCAGAAATTGCAAATGGCAGTAAGTAAAGATTTATTATTTACAGCTGATCATAATGGGTCCGTGGTGGCACTTGATATACAAACGGGTCAGCAGCAATGGGCTGTCGATATGGATTTACCAATTTCTGGGGGTGTTGGCTATGGTGCCGAAAAGGTAGTTTTGGGTACTATTGAAGGTCAAATTTATGCCCTGAATGCAAAAGATGGCACAGTTTTATGGTCATCCACTGTTAGTTCAGAGGTGCTCGCCAGCCCCTCTGCTAATAAAGAAATGGTAGTTGCACAAAGTATTGATAACAGAATTTATGCCCTTGATGCTGAGACCGGCCAAGAACTTTGGCAGCATGATTCTGGCGCGCCGATTCTTAGTGTTCGTGGTAATAGCTCATCAATAATCATTCAAAATATGGTAATCGCTGCTTTCGATAATGGAAAATTAATTGCATTTAATGGGCAAAATGGCTCGGTAGTGTGGGAGACAAGGTTGGCGTTGCCCAAAGGGCGAACAGAACTTGAACGCATGATTGATGTTGATGGGGAACCCATTCTTGTTGGAGATATTATCTACTCGGTTAGCTATCAGGGGCGCTTAGGTGCTCTAACTCGAGGCACTGGCAGAAATCTATGGTTCCAAGATAGTTCTTCTCATTTTAGTCCAGCTTATAGTGATGGTATATTATTTGTAACCGAAGCCAAAAACGATGCAGTCAGAGCGTTTAAAGCCGGTAATGGCCAAGAAATTTGGCAAAATAGCCAGCTTGAATACCGTGAACTCACTGGCCCTATATCCTTTGGTGACAGTATTGCAGTAGCCGATGCTGACGGCTATTTACACCTACTTGATACAGAAACCGGTGTTTTTATGGGTCGGACAAAAGTAGACGGAAGTGGCGTTAGTGCACCTCTTTTAGTTAACGCAGAAACCCTTTTGGTTCAGGCCAATAATGGGTCAATAAGCGCCTATAAAATTCAATAGGGATAATTATCCCCCAATACAGTAAAATGCCGCACATCAATAGTGCGGCTTTTTTTATTTATGATTCCAGTTATAGCTCTTGTCGGACGCCCCAATGTGGGTAAGTCCACCCTCTTTAATCGACTCACTCGTAGTCGAGACGCACTGGTGGCCAACTATTCAGGTCTAACCCGCGATCGTAAATATGGTGATGGCGAGATGTTTGAGCGTCGCTTTATGGTGATAGATACTGGCGGTATTAGCGGTGAAGAGCAGGGTATTGATGCAGGTATGGCTGAACAATCCTTGTTAGCTATGGATGAAGCCGACATTGTGCTATTTGTGGTTGATTGTAAATCCGGTATTGTCACAGCTGACTACACCATTGCCGAAAAGCTTCGTCAAAAAAATCGTAAGGTCTATTTGGTAGCCAACAAAATTGACGGTTTAGATCCGGCAGAAGCCCTAGCAGATTTTTATCAGCTCGGTTTTTCTGGCATGTTTCCCACCACAGCTACCCATGGCCGTGGCGTTAAATCTATGATGGAAGAGTTGCTTGAGCCGTTCCCTCCGGTTATTGAAGAAGAAGCTCACAGTGACAGTATCAAAATTGGTGTTGTAGGCCGCCCTAATGTGGGTAAATCTACCCTAGTTAATCGACTGCTCGGTGAAGATCGAGTGGTGGTATACGATATGCCGGGAACCACCAGAGACTCTGTATACATAGACTATGAACGCGAAGACACCCAATACACTTTAATTGATACCGCAGGTATTAGAAAGCGCAAAAATATCAAGCTGGCAATTGAAAAATTTTCTATTGTTAAAACATTACAGGCGATTGATGATGCCAATGTAGTGGTTTTACTGGTAGATGCCCAAGAAGGTTTAGTAGAGCAAGATTTGCACCTAATGGGTTCTGTTATCGATGCTGGCCGCGGCCTAGTTGTAGGTATTAATAAATGGGATGGTCTGGATGTCGATAAGCGCGAGCATATAAAAGTCGAAATTAAGCGGCGACTACGGTTTGCTGAATTTGCCGATGTACACTTTATTTCAGCCCTCCATGGCACGGGTGTTGGCCATTTATACAAGTCGATTAATGATGCCTATCGCGCGGCAACTGATGCCCTTAGCACTACCAGATTGACCAAAATACTCGAGGGTGCAGTAGAGGATCATCAGCCACCTATGGTGCATAATCGCCGTATTAAACTTCGCTATGCTCATGCTGGCGGACGTAACCCCCCAGTAATTATTATCCATGGTAACCAAACAGATTCTGTGCCCGCGCAGTACACCAGATACTTAGAAAAGGTATTCCGTCGTCAACTAGGATTGCATGGGACACCGATTCGAGTTGAATATAAAACCAGTGAAAATCCTTTCAAAAATAAGGCGATCAAACCTGGGGGAAAGCCAGCCCAGCGGGGTAAGAAAATCACTAAATACAGTAAGCGCAACGAGAAAAAGTAACTACCCGAGGGTTTTATTATTTTTATCAGTCAGCTTAAGAAGTAATTCACCATCCGCTAATTGACCTGTTAGACAATCATCATGGCTAACTTTAGCCACCGAGTTGACTACTTCGCCATCGGAGTTTCGTATAACTGCATAACCTCGGCCTAGGGTCTTAAGGGGACTTACCGTATCTAAAAGGTGCATAGATTGAGCCAATTTAAGCTGAAGCCTTTCTTGTTTTTGGCTAATTGCCTTGCCTAATTCTTTAACTAAATAAGATAGCCTATGTTGCTTTTCTTCAAGTTGGTATTTTGGGTTTTGGCGACCGAGTTGATTACTTAATTGATTGCTTTTTACCCTGTAATTATCCAATTTAGCCCTAATAGCACGGCGCAAACGAATCTCTAGATGATCTAAATGCTGAGCCTGCTGTTGTAATTTACTACCCGGATGTTGCAAGCGTTTATGCAGGTGATTGAGTTGTTGTTTAAGGTTTAAAAAAGTACGCAGTAGGCTCTCAGTAAGCGATGTTTGAAAATGCGTGAATTGGGCATACATCTGTTGCCCGTCGGGACTGACTAATTCTGCCGCCGCTGAGGGTGTGGGTGCGCGCAAATCGGCAACAAAGTCAGCAATAGTAAAGTCGACTTCATGACCTACAGCACTAATAATGGGTAAGCGACTAGCGGCAATCGCTCGCGCTACAGTTTCGCTATTAAATGACCATAAATCTTCAAGAGAGCCGCCGCCGCGACTAACTATTAATG
>CENU01204803.1_pt1 | contig 69876 bp, 65 predicted proteins | sample 361331 | NCBI WGS metagenome assembly CENU01 (sample SAMEA2619766, study PRJEB7988) | marine metagenome | isolation source: saline water (ENVO:00002010), including | reverse complement strand
CCCGGTATCTTGCTGCGCGCCGAAGGGCGCAGAAAAGGTGACATCCAGCCGTGAGTGGCCATTCCGTAGAGGGCGCCCCCGGTTCCAGGAAACCTCTTGTGGAAGTCTTCCGGAGTAGTTTGTTTCCAGTCTCTGCCTTCTTTTTCTATCTTGAGACCATACCTTTGAAGCATTGCTAAAACTGAGGACTGACATTTTTTTATCTCCGTTTCGGAATTGTATTTCTGGTCTCCATCTGGAGGCGCATTGACTAATATAAACAACCTTTCTTGTTTACCTAAATTTTTTACATTATTTGTTCTATCCTGAGCACAAATATATACAGTTGGGGTTTTAGGCAATTGATTTCTCTTAAAGATATCAGAAAATTCATCAACATAATCTTTCGCAAAAAAAACATTATGCCTCTCTAAATGTAACCCAGATGTCTTGGTACGTAGCCCCCATGTAACCGCAGAAAGCGACCGTGTTCTGTTTTGTAAAAAATTTTTCTTTAATTGTAGGTTATTAAATAAATTATCAAGAGATTTGTAATCTCCATTAAAAATTATTTTATCGCCTAAAATATGTTGCCCGCTGCTTAGCCTAACTCCAGATACTCTTCCTTTGTAAGTTAAAATTTCTTCACAAAAATCTTGATGAAAAACAACCCCGACTTTTTTCGCAAGTTTCGTTAGCGCGCGCGCCAATTCTATGATTCCCCCTTTTACGCTCCAAACTCCCTGCATTTCTACACTCCATATGAGCATGAGGGTAGAAGGGGCTAACCAAGGTGAGGAGCCACAGTATGTAGCATATCTACCAAAGAGTTGCCTTAATCTTGGGTCCGAAAAATGTCCATTAAGGGATTTCCAAAGACTACTAAATGGTCCAATTTGCCACATTAATTTCGCTCCTGACAAGCCTATGCTTTCAGTAACACTTAAAATTCCTGGGTTCTGTTTTTTCATGAAACTAGCATCAAAGGTCTGAAATAGCTTTTCCGTTAATAAGCAAAATGACTTGAAATTATCTGCCTCTTTTTTTCCCGCAAACTTTCCAATTGCATCGTACGATTCTTCAACTTCACTGAATAGGTCCAGTATCTCGTTCTCTGACCATACATGACGGGCAATCTTATTTAATTTAGTCATAACTACCCAGTCATCAAGATCTTCCCCCGCAATAGAAAATAAATTTTCAAAAACCTTTTTCAAAGTAATTACTGTTGGGCCACAGTCAATACTGCAATCTAAGATTTTTTTTTGGCAGACTTTCCCCCCAGGTTCAGAATTTGGGTCCACTAAATCAACCTGTATACCATTTTTCGCTAAAATGATTGCAGATGCTAAGCCTCCAAAACCGCCGCCTACTACCGCAACTCTAGTCAAATCGTATCCCTTTCCAAGAGCCTTCCAAGTGCATAGCTTTGAATCTTACAAACATTGATTCCTTAAAATATTTTTCCTTAGCTGCCGCTCGAATAGCATTTAGGTGTGCTCCAGTTCTTGCATACGTATCAAGACATTCTAAACTTTCCCATATACTAAAGGTTGCTTGTCTTAAAACTGGGGCCTCACCTAGCCCTACGGCCAGCATACACCCTTTTTTATTTGCAAGCGATATTTCTGCAGCAGGAGCAAAAGACCAAAATCTTTTAGCTTTTGATAGGCGTATCGACGCCCTAGTTAAGGACGCCACTGGACCTAAACTCGGTTGAAATTTTTCGATGTCTATTGTATTTCCAGACCAACTTCCTCTACTAGATATCGGTTCTAGTTTGCTTAAAAAAAACTCGTCTGACTTTTCCTTATAAGTTGAAATAACTTCACTAGTTTTTAAAAATTGACTAGCGAAGCTTTCAGCACGAAAATGAAATAGAGCACCTTGATGAACAAAACTTGGTTGCAAACCAAACCCGGCATCTTTTCCACTCCCAAGGACTTTAAAAAATACCAAACCGGGTATTTTTTTTATAAAGAACTGTTTAAAAGCTAATTGCTTTAAACCCCAAAGCCTCTGGTTATTTTTCAATTTACTCAATAAGATTATGGTAATTTCGGGGTTTTGCATTCCAATATTCTCAATGACACCGCCATTAGCAATGTGAGTAATTTTATATACTTTCCCCGATATTTAGTTTTTTCATTTTTATGTATAAACTTTGGCGCGACAAACCTAACATTTCAGCAGCTGAAACTCTATTGTTGAAAGTTAGATTTAATGCCGACTCAATACAAAGCTTTTCTATTACGTCAGTTGTTTCGCTAACAATATCCTTTAGAGGCAACTTGCCAACTAATTCAGAAAGTTGCTCAGCTGATCTCGAAAGATGCGAAGATGGTGCTTGACTGCTGTTACTGATCCTTCGACTAGTACTTCGAATTAAAAAAGTGAATAACTTTTTTTTGTCTACCTCTATAGAGACCGCTGATATCTCTACTTCAAGGGCTGAACCTTCTCCGGAAAGGTGAGTAGAAAATAATCTTAAAATACCATTTTTGCTCAAAGTTTTTATCATAACACCAAAGTCAATGCGTCCTCTCACGAGCCACTTTGAAATATTATCTCCGATGGCTACGGAAGCATTTCTCAAACCTACCATTTCAACAAAGGTTTCGTTAGCATATGAGACTTCACCTTTTTCATTTGTCACCACAAAACCGTCTGGGGCATTTTCAATTGAATTCAATATGGTAAGAGGCTGGGCTGAGGAAAAGTCAGAACTCTTGGCAACCTCTGGCTCTATCTGAACTAAAAGGAACCCTTTGCGCTCATGTTTATAGGTGGAGGCAGAAATCTTTACGGAATTATTCTTACCGAGTTTTCCCGTGAAAATTGACTTTGAGTCTTTCACAAGAGTTTTTGAAAGATATTTTTTAAGTCGATCCTTATCGAGGTTATCGAAAAGGTTCTCCAGTTTTGACCCTAAAATCGAATGTGTCTTAAGTCCAAGCAAAGCGGAGGCTGAAGGATTGACCTCTTGGACTTCAAGGTTGACATCGTCCAAAACAACGATCGCAGTGGTACTCAAATTAAACAACATTCGATATCGAGCTTCTAACTGACGAAGTCGCATGTAATCTCTCTCTAAGTCTTGCTGAGCGGAAACTAAGTTTTGCTGTAGCCTAGTTAGTTGACTAAGTTCTCGACCAATTGCAAGAATAAATCCTTCTGATCTAATGTTTAATGTTGAATAAGATACCGGAAAATATGATCCGCTAGGATCTGGATGGTTAATGTGCCTCCAATTATTTTTTTCTTGGTTTTCGGAAAAGTTAAGTAGTTCATCAATTTTTTCCATGCATTCGCTACTTACCGATTTTTTCCAAGATTTACCGACCCAATTTTCGAGACAATTCGACAACTTTGAGTTGTTGGAGCTAACTTTTCTGATTACTCCCCCAGGACTCAAAAACAAAACAACATCAGAAGACAGTGATAAAATTGACTCAGCCAATTCGCCAGAAATTTTTATAGCGGATGCTTCTTCAGTATGTGCAAGATTAGTCATAGTTATCAGTATACAAAGAGGTTTGCTTGCGTGAAGACCAACTCTAGTATCATAGAAGCGCGCGACCTTTATTTTTTCGTCTTGGAGCTTTTACGCGGTCAGAATCTTTAATTCGTTTTGCAAGTGATAAAGCTTCTAGAGCACCTTCAGCCTGACCATCAGCTAACACTTCCTTGTAGAGGGTGTCAGACCTTAAGGCCGCAGGCCCCCCAACCAAAACTTTCACGTTTAAATTGCGAGAATATTTTCTTATTATCCTGATGAGTTCTTTCGTTGGTTTCTTTTGATCATCAGAGCCGACGGAGATGCCGACAATATCAAAAAAGGTTTTACCTACTGTTATAGGCACGTCTTCCAAATTTGTTGATGGTTCTCCATGAACGAACCAGCCAGACTTTCTAAAAAATTCGGAAAGCATAAACAACCCCAAGGTATGTTGCGAGTTGGGAGGAGGTAGCAGTAAGACTGATCCCTCACAACCTCCCAGTTTCTTGGGATTAAACATGTCTCCGAAATGATACATCACTTGCTGAATTTTCCAAGTTGCAAGAGTAACAGTAGTGAAATCAGTCGTATCTCTCTCCCAAAATAAACCCAAACGTCGAACGGTAGGCTGTATTAGATCCAAATAAATATTGTCAATTGTAATACCCTCGTCTAAAAGTGTTTCTACGTAAGATTTACAAACCTCAACATCATCTTCCAATGAGAATTTGACAAATCTATCAGTTGAATCAGAATTTAAGAGAGACTTAAGTCTCTTGGTATTTCTCCGATTGCTAACAAACTCTCGGTGAGAGGCAATGTAAGACTTATCATTTAAGTGAGCAACAACCAATCTTGGAATAACCTGACTCTCTACAGCTCTAAGCAACCATGCCTTATCTTTTTCGATGGTTTTTAATTCTTCCGGACTTTTGTATCTTTTCATTTTAATACCCCAAGCAAGGAAATAAGATTGGACTTCAGAGTAAGAGTTTATTAACTTATAATCCTCCTTTTTCTAACTTTAAGCTACAATTATTTTTATGTCCAAAAAAGTTTACTTATAATGCTGCAAAAAAGATAAAAATAATGTCAATTAAAGTTGACATTAATGAATCTAAGTCCTAGAGTTGTTAGAAAGGGGAAGGCTCCAAAAATTATTTTGGAGTTAAAATAATAATGAGTATTCTAAGCTAAAAATGCTTTACACTGACGCGGAAAAAAAAAGACGGGATCAGTCGGTTTGGACCACTGTTCAGGCCATTTTAGCTCCTTTACAGTTTTTTGTTTTCCTTGTCAGTTTAATTCTTGTTATTAATTTCTTTGCTACAGGTGAGTTAGCTTACTGGGCTTTACTTTCAGTGGTCATCAAAACTTTTTTATTATTTTTAATAATGTTTACTGGTGCCATTTGGGAAAAAGAGATTTTCGGTTGCTACCTATTTGCCCAACCTTTTTTTTGGGAAGATGTTGTTAGTCTTGTAGCCGTAGCCCTTCATTTTCTGTACCTAGTGGTCTTGTTTCTACCAGGTTTCGGAGTAACTGATAAGTTAATAATTGCGTTGGTTGCTTATGCTGTCTATTTTGTCAATGCAATACAGTTCCTTTTAAAACTTCGCGCAGCCTCAGCCCAGAGTAGTGAAGAGCTAAGGGAGATATCAGTGTGAAGTCCTCTAATATCAGTAAGCCATTCACTAATGACTCCATTGAGTCATGTCAGTCGGCACCTTCCCTAAACTCGGGGTTTAAGGGAGTTCAAATAACTCAAGAACAGGGACAAAGAGAGGTTTTTTGCGGCTTAACAGGCATTGTTTGGTTACACAGAAAAATCAAAGATGCATTTTTCTTGGTAATTGGCTCTCGTACTTGTGCGCATTTAATTCAATCGGCAGCTGGGGTTATGATTTTTGCTGAGCCGCGTTTCGCTACTGCGATAATCGATGATAGGGATTTGGCCGGTTTAGCAGATGCGAATGATGAACTTGACCGAGTAGTAAATCAGTTATTGGGTAGAAGACCCGATATTAAACTTCTATTTTTGGTAGGGTCTTGCCCCTCTGAGGTAATTAAATTAGATCTAGGCAAGGCTGCTGAGAGATTATCGATAAAATATTCTGACTCGGGAGTTCGAGTACTAAACTACTCCGGTAGTGGAATCGAGACGACTTTCACAGAGGGTGAAGACGCTTGTTTAGTATCGCTGATTTCTCAAATGAGTTTTTCGGAAAGCACAGAAAAAAAATTGCTAATTGTGGGCACACTGGCGGACATAGTTGAAGATCAAATGGCTAGGATATTTAACAAAATGGGTATTTCTAATGTCTGTTTTTTCCCTTCACGTCTTTCTTCCACTCTTCCCCCTCTGTCAAAAAATACTTTCTTTATTCTTGCGCAGCCATTCCTAAATGAGACCGCAAAAGGCTTAGAAGCTAAAGGAGTTAAAAGGCTTTCGGCAAAATTTCCGTTTGGAGTTGAAGGTTCTAAAGCTTGGTATAAAGCGATTGCAACTTTTTTTGGGGTTTCGAGTACAGTTTTCGATGAGGCCATCAAAGCTCCACTAGAAAGGGCATTAAAGGCAGTACAAGTGAAGAAAAATATTTTTCAAGATAAAAAAGTTTTCATATTTCCAGACTCTCAGCTAGAAATCTCGCTGGCGAGATTTTTGTGCCAGGAGCTAGGGGCTGAAATAGTTGAAATAGGCACTCCTTATCTAAATAAAAAATTGATGGAATTGGAGTTGCTGGCCTTACCAAATAATGTACCAATCTACGAGGGCCAAAATGTTGAAAACCAACTACAGCGATGTTTTGACAAGAAACCGGATTTAGTTGTTTGTGGACTAGGTCTTGCTAACCCATTAGAGGCTAAAGGCTTTACTACAAAATGGTCTATAGAGCTTGTTTTTTCTCCCGTCCATGGGTTTGAGCAAGCTGCAGACTTAGCAGAGCTGTTCTGTAGGCCACTGGATCGTCATGACCGTCTGAAAAGCCTAAATACTGTAGAAACGGGAGTTCTAAATTGAAGTTATCGATGTGGACCTATGAGGGCCCTCCACATATTGGAGCTATGAGAGTAGTGACTGGAATGAAGGACGTTCACTATGTCTTGCATGCTCCTCAGGGCGATACTTATGCTGATCTCTTATTCACGATGATTGAAAGACTTAAATCAAGACCACCTGTCTCATACACCACCTTCCAAGCGAGGGATTTAGGCAGGGACACAGCTGAACTTTTTAAAAATGCTGTTAGGGAGGCTTACGAAAGATTTCAACCTAAAGCAATGATAGTTGGAGCATCTTGCACGGCAGAACTGATACAAGATGATCCTGGAGGGCTTGCAGAAGCTGTGGATCTACCTATTCCAGTTATACCTCTAGAACTTCCTGCATATCAAAAAAAAGAGAATTGGGGGGCCTCGGAAACTTTGTACCATTTAGTTAGAGCTCTTTGCTTGAACGTAGAGACAGGAAAAAGGAAAATTGGCTGTAAACCAACTTGTAATATTCTAGGGCCAACCGCGCTTGGGTTTAGAAATAAGGATGACGTCAAAGAAATTTCAAAATTACTGGACCAACTCGGTATTGAGGTAAATGTTGTAGCTCCGCTTGGGGCGTCGGTGGATAACCTTAGAGCAATCCCTAATGCAGACTTTAATATTGTCCTTTATCCAGAAATCGGACGATTAACTGCTGAATGGCTGAAAAAAAGATTTGGGCAGGACTACAATCGAAAAATACCCTATGGAGTTCTATCCACTCGTGAATTCATAGAGGAGGTTTGTGGCTTAGCTAACATTCAGGTGAAGCGCAAGGAGGTTCAAGCCTTTGAAAGTAAGTCGAATGATTCGGTCTGGTATTCAAGCTCAGTTGACTCAAATTATTTAACCAATAAAAGAGTGTATTTGTTTGGTGATGCTACCCACGTTATGAATGCAGTTAGGGTAGCAAAAGACGAATTTGCATTTGAAGTAGTGGGATTTGGTACCTACAGCAGAGAATTTGCTAGGGAAATTCGACAATTAGCTGATGAAATGGGGCTTAAAGCACTTGTTACTGATGATTATTTAGAAGTTGAAGCAGAAATCGAACGATTGCAGCCTGAATTGATCCTAGGAAGTCAAATGGAGAGGCACATTGGTAAACGTATGGGAATAGGTGCTTCAGTAATTTCAGCTCCCATGCATGTTCAAGATTTCCCATGCCGCTATTCTCCCCAATATGGTTATGAAGGTGCAAATGTGTTGTTCGACACTTGGATCCACTCACTAATGATGGGTCTCGAAGAACACTTAATTCATTTGTTTAGAGATGATTCTGAATTTAAGGATGATGCTATGCCTTCTCATCTAGGTGGTAGTTTGAAAAATGAAGGTAGTGCTGCTAAAAAAGAACTTATTTTGTCCGGGCTGCAAGAAAAAGAACGAGAAATTTTCTGGGATGAAGAAGCTACCCTGGAATTAAAAAAAATCCCTTTTTTTGTTCGAGGAAAAGCAAAACGCAATACAGAGAAATATGCAGAAGAGATTGGTTGTAAATCAATTTCTTTAGAAACCCTATACGATGCAAAGGCATATTATGGTAACTAAGGCAAATGCAAATAGTAGTCTGCTTACAAAACGTTTACGCAGTTCTTCATCAGAAAAGATAAATATTGTTATTTTGACTATGGATGGTCATTTAACTTCAGCTGCTTATCAAGCAGGGAGAGACTTGGCTGAAAATGGATTAAAAATTGATTTCAAGATATTCTCGGCCTCCGAATGGTGTGCGAGTGAAAAAGTTTTGAAGGATTGTTTGGCGGCGATTGAGAAGGGTGATTTAATAATAGCTTCAATGCTCTTCATGGAAGATCATTTTAAACCAGTAAGGGAAGCATTAGCTGAGAGAAGATCAGAGTGTCAAGCAATGGTGTGCATAATGTCAGCGCCAGAAATTTCTAGCTTGACATTGATGGGGCGGTTAGATATGTCAAAACCCTCCTCAGGGCCGCTCGCTTTTCTAAAAAGATTTCGAAAAAAAAGTAAATCGAACGCGCAAAGTTCTGGCGCTAATCAGATGCGAATGCTCAGAAGGCTTCCAAAAATATTGAAATACATTCCTGGTACCGCACAAGATTTAAGAATGTATTTACTGACATTACAGTACTGGTTGGCGGGTTCTCAAGATAATATTTTCGGTTTGGTTTGTAACTTAATCGATAAATATCTTCAGCCTGGAGGTTTGCCTCTAAAACGTAAATTAGAATTTAGTGCTCCAAAGGAATATCCGGAGCTTGGGGTTTATCACCCAAGAATTAGAGGTCGAATAGGCTCTTCATTAGAGGATCTTCCTAGGGTTGTTCCAAAAAATAAAGTTAAAGGTGTCGTAGGCTTACTGATGCTACGCTCCTATTTATTAGCTGGCAATACAGCTCACTATGATGGTGTGATAGCCGCTTTGGAAGCACAGGGGTTAGAGGTAGTCCCCGCTTTTGCTATGGGGTTAGACAGCAGACCTGCAATTAATAAGTTCCACATGTGTGGAGACAAAAGCCGTGTTGATGTTCTAATTTCTCTGACCGGATTTTCTTTGGTTGGAGGACCTGCTTACAATGATTCAGCGGCCGCAATAAGCACTCTAAAGAAGTTAAACGTACCCTACATTTCTGCACATCCACTAGAATTCCAAACCCTCAACTCTTGGAAAGAATCAAAGATAGGTTTGTTACCTGTTGAGACAACTATTATGGTTGCTATTCCAGAGCTTGATGGTGCAATGTCACCAATGGTTTACGGTGGCAGAAAAGGAGAACCCTCCGACAGAGAAGTAACCGACGGGAAATTTTCAAATTCACACGATATGGCGTTTTGCTCAGAGAGAGTATCGCTACTGAGTGAAAAAGTTGTTAAGTTAGTTGCGTTGAAGAGGAAAAGAAATAGAGAAAAGAGAGTTGCAGTTGTACTCTTTAACTTTCCGCCTAATGCTGGTAATGTTGGTACCGCAGCTCATTTAGACGTTTTTGAATCTCTGTTCAACACTCTAACTGAAATGCATAGACAGGGTTACGATTTTAGGCTCCCCAGAGATTCGGAGGAATTAAAAAAATTAATTTTAGAGGGAAATGCAAAACAATTTGGTCAGGAGGCAAACATTGCGAACAGAACCCCTGTTGATAAATATATCTCTGAGTTACCCTGGCTTGAAGAGGTGGAAAAGGTTTGGGGCGTAGCCCCAGGCAAGCAGTTAACAGATGGACATAATTTATTTGTTTTGGGCGTTGATCTAGGCAATATCTTCGTTGGTGTTCAACCGGCTTTTGGTTTTGAAGGTGACCCCATGAGACTTCTTTTTGAAAAGGGACATGCGCCCACTCATGCTTTTTGCAATTTTTATCGATTTTTGAAAGATGAATTTTCTGCTGATGCGATTCTGCACTTTGGTACGCATGGGGCTTTAGAATTTATGCCCGGAAAACAATCCGGAATGACAGACGCATGTTGGCCTGATAGGTTGATTTCAAGTTTGCCTAATTTTAATCTTTATGCTTCCAATAATCCGTCCGAGGGGACTTTAGCAAAGAGAAGGGCTAGTGCTGTTTTGTTGAGCTACTTGACTCCACCGGTTTGCGAAGCAGGATTATACAAATCATTAGGAGAATTAAAGGCAATGATAGAAAGTTATTGCCAAAATCAGATAGACAGTTCCCTCAATAATTCTTCTAGTGAAATGCAGGCCTGTTCTACAGAAATGATTATAAGTGAAGCAAAAAATTTAGATTTACTGGAAAAAAACTTTGAGTTGGACATACTTTCAAATTCTGAAACTAATAGTTTAGTAATTGATTTAAAAAGAAAATTAAACTTGTACGAATCAACTTTGATACCACACGGCCTTCATATTTTGGGGGGGAGAAGGACTACGGAGCAACGTTTGGATTTGCTGGGCGCAGTTTCAAAAAGCTGGCTTTTGAGTAAGTTGATGATCACTCACCACCATACAACACAGGAATTTGAAAATAATGATTTAATTAAGAAATTTGTTCAAGAGATAAATAGATCTATCGTAAACAATCTTTCGCTGAAAGAAATTGAAAAAAGCACTCAATCAAAGCTAAAAGGATTGTTATCTGAAGCCAATATTCCTGAAGTGATAAAAAAATTAAATAACGAGGATTTAAGTTCACTGATTAGTAAATTAATGGAAACAGACAGGCTTGTAGAAAACCCAAGTGAAATTTATTCAATAATAAGTTCTCTAAACGGTGATTACATAATGCCAGCACCAGGCGGAGACGTCATTCGTAATCCTGACATTCTACCAACCGGAAGGAATATTCACGGCTTTGATCCATTTAGATTACCCAGTAGTTACGCTGTTTTGGAAGGAGCAAATCAAGCTGAACTTTTATTGAAGAAAGCAACCGAAGATTCTGGAAAGATCCCAGAAACAATTGCAATGGTTCTATGGGGAACTGATAATTTAAAAACGGAGGGTAGCCCCCTGAGTCAAGTCTTCCGTTTGTTGGGTACTCGACCAAGATTTGACACCTACGGTAGATTAGTTGGGGCAGAATTAATTCCATTGACTGAGTTGGGCAGGCCCAGAATCGATGTTATGGTAACTTTATCTGGCATTTTTAGAGACTTACTACCGTTACAAATCAAGGCCTTGGCTGAGGCCGCTTTTATAGCTGCTTCAGCTGACGAACCACTAAACCAAAATTTTATACGAGCCCACGCGCAAGCTTATTGCAAAGATACTGGTTGTGGTATGAAAGAGGCTTCATTGAGAGTTTTTGGTAATAGCGAAGGAACTTACGGTGCTAATGTAAACCACCTGATTCACCAAGGCTGCTGGGACGATGAGAGTGAATTGGCAGCGGTCTATTCCAAAAGAAAAGGTTTTGCATATGGACTTGAAGGAAAACCTGTCCGGAATGATGCCCTTTTAAAAAGTGTTCTAAGTAAAGTTGATCTTGCATATCAAAATCTTGATTCAATTGAAGTTGGCATTACAACGATTGATACCTATTTCGATACCTTAGGGGGCTTAAGCAAGGCAGTAAGGGAGAGTAAGGGGCTCGATGAAGAGATACCAGTATATATTGGAGACCAAACTTCTGGTGCAGGAGTTGTAAGAAACCTGTCCGAACAAGTAGCGTTGGAAACGAGGACGAGAGCACTCAATCCAAAGTGGTATGAGGGAATGTTAGATCACGGATTTGAGGGAGTTAGACAAATTGAGGCCCAACTTACGCATACACTCGGTTGGTCTGCGACAACTGGCCAAGTACAGCCCTGGGTATATCAAAAAATGACTGAAACTTTTATCTTGGACGATCAGATGAGAAATAAGTTAACTCAGCTTAATCCGACGGCAAGTGCCAGGGTTGTGAATCGTCTCTTGGAGGCATCCAAGAGAAATTACTGGCGTCCAAGTAATAAAATACTCGCATCTTTAGAAAAAGTAAGTCAAGACTTAGAAGATAAACTTGAAGGAGTAACGGAAGGAGTTTCAATGTGAATACAGCAACCATTTCTATTTCTAATTTAAAAAGAGGTACCCGAGATGATGGAGAAGGTAGTCTCCAAGTCAAATTAGATCCAAACATGAAGATCGGAAATGCTAGGGTTTTTGCTGTTTACGGTAAAGGAGGAATTGGGAAGTCGACAACCTCTTCAAATTTATCTGTGGCTTTTTCTAAGCTAGGGAAAAGGGTTTTGCAAATAGGTTGTGATCCTAAACACGATTCAACTTTCACTCTGACGAAAAAATTAGTACCCACTGTTATTGATACTCTTGAATCAGTGGATTTTCATAGTGAGGAATTGAGAGTAGATGACTTTGTTTTCGAAGGTTACAACGGAGTTATGTGCGTTGAGGCAGGAGGTCCTCCGGCTGGAACTGGGTGTGGGGGTTATGTAGTTGGACAAACTGTAAAGTTGCTTAAGGAGCATCATTTACTTGATGAAACGGATGTTGTTATTTTTGACGTTTTAGGTGATGTGGTTTGTGGAGGATTTGCTGCACCTCTGCAGCATGCAGAACGAGCTTTAATAGTTGCAGCAAATGATTTTGATTCAATTTTTGCAATGAATCGAATTGTTCAAGCGATTAGTGCTAAAGCAAAAAATTATAAGGTTAGGCTAGGAGGCGTAATTGCGAATAGAAGTGCGGGAACGGATCAGATTGATAAATTCGCGAGTAGGGTAGGTTTAAACAGGCTCGCCCATTTTCGTGACCTGGACGAAATAAGAAGAAGCAGGCTTAAGAAAGCCACTTTGTTCGAAATGGAAAAATCCGAGGCCTTAGATATCGTTTTGGAAGAATACATGAATCTCGCAAAACGCCTCTGGAATGGAACAGAGCCTCATGCCCCAAATTCCCTTAAAGACAGAGAAATTTTCGACTTGCTAGGGTTTGATTAATTTTTTAGGCTTAAATAAAATGTATATTGACACCAATTATCAGGATAGAAAAAATAAAATTGCACGTTATTTTGATAAGACTGCAGTTCATGCTTGGGAAAAACTAACGTCCAATGAGCCCTTAAGTAAGATTCGGGAGTCCGTTAGACGTGGCAGAGAAGAAATGAAACTGCATCTCCTGTCTTCCCTGGGAGAGGATCTAACAGGTTTATCAGTTTTAGATGCCGGCTGCGGCACCGGCGCCTTATCAATTGAGGCTGCAAAGCGAGGAGCAAAGGTTACAGCTGTAGATATCTCTCCAAGTCTTATAAAAATCGCGAAATCTAGAGCACCGAGACATATAAAGGGAGGAGGTTCTGTTGACTTCTTTTGGGGCGATATGGCGGATTCATCACTAGGTTATTTTGACCATATTGTTTTGATGGATTCGATTATTCATTATAAGCCGGGTGATGCGGTTGACCTGATAAAAGGTTTAAGTGAGAGATGTGGAAGTTCACTTGTCTTTACATTTGCTCCCTCCACATTTTTATTGAAAATTTTGATAAATTTTGGCAAATGTTTTCCAAAAAAGGATAGGGCTCCATTTATTGAGCCTGTCTCAGAAGAGTATTTGAAAAAATTGCTTTCAGCTGAGCTGCCAAAGTGGAGGTTTGGAACAACTGAAAAGATAACCAGTGGTTTTTATCGTTCAACAGCTTTGGAGTTACGTCATCATATCGAACTTTAAAACTCTTTTTTCACATCAAGTTAAGAGCTTTAAGTCCCTGGACAAAAAGTTTCTTCCTTTTTCTGATGTTGCTTCAGAAAACCTTCCTCTTTGGCGGCTATGTCAATTATCTTTGTTTCAAATTTCAGTTGGTGTGTCGGTAGTCCTTATGGTGGGAACTTTAAACAGGGTTATGATTGTGGAATTAGGAGTAGCTTCCACTGTAGTGGCACTCATGGTTGCTTTACCTCTTCTATTTGCGCCATTTCGAGCTTTTGTTGGGTTTAAATCAGATACACATAAGTCGTTTATTGGTTGGAAAAGGGTCCCCTACATTTGGTTGGGTAGTCTATTCCAATTTGGCGGACTTGCAATAATGCCTTTCTCCTTGATTCTGTTATCTGGAGATAGCCACTGGCCTTATTGGGTTGCGCTACTTGGGGCGGGATTGGCATTTATGGCCTTAGGAGTCGGAGTACAAACCGTTCAAACTGCTGGGCTTGCATTAGCAACCGATATTGCCCCAGAAAAAGCACGGCCTAGGGTTGTTGCTTTGATGTACACAATGCTTTTAGTGGGAATGGTTGTCAGCAGTATCTTTATAAGTTTTTTATTAGAGCCATTCACTCAAATAAGATTAATTCAAGTAATTCAAAGTGTTGCTGTCATCTGTTTTTTGCTAAACATTGTCGCTTTATGGAAACAAGAGGTGCGAAGACCACAACTGACATCCCCTAGTATTCCAAGGCCAATGTTTTCTGATGTTTGGAGAAAATTCATTTTATTACGTTCCACAAGACGTTTTTTGTTAGCTCTTGGCTTTGGTACGGTGGCCTTCAGTATGCAAGATATAATTTTGGAACCTTACGGCGGTGAAATTCTTAACCTAAGCGTTTCTAAAACTACATTGCTAACAGCTCTTTCATCACTAGGAGCGGTACTGTCTTTCTTGGTTATAGCCAAACTCTTGAAAATGAATATTAACGTCTATCGAATTGCCGCCATGGGAGCCATTGTTGGCATTTTTGGTTTCTCTTTTATTGTTTTCGCCGAGCCTCTCAGCTTAGTTAGCTTTTTTTTCATTGGAGTGATTTTGATTGGTTTTGGAGGAGGTTTATTCTCAGTCTCGTGTTTGATTTCAGCCATGCAATTGGAGGCTAATGGATTTACTGGTTTAGCTCTTGGAGCTTGGGGGGCTGTTCAGGCAACTTCTATGGGATTAGGAGTAGCAGTAGGGGGGATACTGAGAGATTTTACCGAGGGGCTGCTCTCGACAGGATATTTTGGATACGCATTGAATCCGGTTTCAGGCGGTTATTTAGCAGTTTATCATTTTGAAATTTTATTATTATTTGTTGTTCTGGTAGTGATTGGGCCATTAGTTAACAGGTCTAAGAGTGTCAGTAAAAATGAGGGTACATTAGGTTTGGCCCAATTTCCCGGCTAATTTTTTGGAGGAAAAACGATGGAATCAGGATCAATAACTCAGTACATTGACGTAGCACAGATCGTACTATATCTTTTTTGGATCTTCTTCTTTGGCTTAGTGATTTATTTAACTATTGAAGGAAAAAGAGAGGGTTTTCCACTTGAAGAAGAGGGTTTCGCAAAAAGATCAAATCGCGAGACTACTGGTATATTACCAATGCCTAGTCCCAAAGTTTACAATACTAAATTCCATGGTTCATTTGAGGCTCCGCATTCGAGGGATACCATTGGAGCTGCAGTTGCGGGCAATCCGATTAACCGAATTCCAGGTTCTCCCATTGAACCAACAGGGGAAAATCCCATGCTAGATAATATTGGACCTGGTGCTTACACTGAAAGGATGGATAAGCCGGATCTCACTGTTGATGGAGATTTTAAGCTCGTCCCGATGCGCGTTGAATCTGAGTTTGCTTTGGATAGTAAAGACGTTGATCCAAGAGGATTGGAGATTCGAGGGTTGGAAGGTGGCTCAGCTGGAACCTGTGTTGACGTATGGGTTGATCGGTCTGAGCATTTAATTCGATATCTTGAGGTAAAAACAAATAGCGGGAATTTAGTTTTAGTTCCTTTTAATCTGACCGTCATCAAACCGACTTTTATAGCAGTAGATTCAATATTAAGCGGACAATTCGATAGCGTACCTAAAATTAAAAACCCTAACACCATTAGTCTTTTAGAGGAAGAAAAAGTAATGGCTTTCTATGGAGCTGGAAAATTGTTAGCCTATCCAAGGAGAAGAGAGTCTATTGTTTAAAACAGCAGACTTAATTAAGGTAAATTCCCATGATTAAAGAGAGTCATATGTCTGAAAACGAGGAGCGCTTATTAGCACTGCCCGAAGAGTTGCCGGTCGGGGAGAATGTTCTTTGGCAAGGGCAACCTGATTTCAGGTCGTCTCTAAAAAGACTTTTTCTGCTACCTCATCTTCTATTTTATTTTTTACTTCTCTTTACATCTTTCTTTTTATTTGAAACGATGGAGTACGGATTAAAGTATAGTGTGGTTCAATTGGCTTCTAATCTTTTGTTGGCTGGATTAGCCGTCGTGCTCTTTATGGGATTATGTTATCTTACTGTCACCACTACAAAGTACACTCTTACAGACAAAAGGCTCGTAATGAGGGTGGGAATTGTTTTAACTGTCACTTTTAATATCCCATATAAAAAAATAAGTAGTGCAGACCATAAGGTTTATTCAGATGGCACTGGCGACATTTCGGTAGATCTTACTCCCCCAAATAAAATAGCTTATGTTCATTTATGGCCTCATTGCCGACCTTTCCATTTTGGCTCCCCAAGACCAAGGCTGACTTGTATTTCAGAGGTTGAGAAAGTGGCAAAAGTCTTTAGAGAGTTTTGGGAGAAGAGGGACAGTCGTTGCGATAACCAGGGTAGAGAGGATTGAAGTTAACGTTTATGGTGAATAACAGCAAAAAAGATCCAATTCTACCGTATGCCGTAATCATAATATTGATCCTTACTGTGTTTGTAATTTCTGTGGGTTTGTACGCAAACTATAAACCCTTAAGCCAAAATGAAAATACTTCCAGCGTTATTACACAAAAATATTTACATTTCTACGATCATAATAATGGCGCGGTCAGAGTTACTGACGAAAACGGAGAGGATATTAAAATCTTTAACAGTGATGCGGGTTTCGTAAAAGTTGTATTGAGAACACTTGTAAAAGAAAGAATAAGTCAGGGTGTAGGGCCAGAAAAACCATTTCTGCTGGCTGTGAGAGAAAATGGTTTATTGTCTCTTTTGGATCCATTGACTGGAGCTAAAGTTGATGTTAGCTCGTTTGGTGAAGTTAATGCAAAAGCATTCTTTTCGCTTTTACAGGTTGGGCCAGACTTTAAATGATTAATGTAATATATTGGAGAGATAGATGTCTTCTGAAAGTACTTTAGACGATTTAAAACTGAGAATCAATTCATCCACTGAGAAAGCTTTAGAAGAAACAATGCTTTCACCAAGGTTTTACACGACTGACTATGAGGCGATTGATAAGATCAGTATTGAGTCGGTTAGAGAGCAGTGGGATATTTTGATGAAAGAATTTGAGCGAGACTCTAACATTGATCATTTTCAGAGGCCAAAGGAGATGTCAGGTGATTATTCCAAACTTGAGCCGAGGTTATACAAGGAGTTCACAGATTTTCTAATTAGTTCTATTACTTCTGAGTTTTCTGGGTGCGTTTTATATGCAGAAATCAAGAAAAAAGTAAAAAATCCAGAAATCAAGAAGCTTTTTGGTTTTATGGCTAGAGATGAGTCAAGGCATGCTGGTTTTATAAATCAGTGGCTTAAAGACTTTGATATAGGTGTAGATTTAGGCTTTCTTACCAAGGCGAAGAAATACACCTTTTTTGAACCAAAATTCATTTTTTATGCGACTTATTTGTCTGAAAAAATTGGATATGCACGATATATTTCAATATATAGACAAGTGGAAAAACATCCTCAGTTGAGATTCCATCCAATTTTTTTGTGGTTTGAAAAGTGGTGTAATGATGAATTTCGGCACGGAGAGGCTTTTGCTCTTCTGATGCGTTCTGATAAAAAGCTTCTTGAGGGTATTAATAAATGGTGGATCAGATTCTTTCAACTTGCAGTTTTTGCAACAATGTTTGTTAGAGATCATAAGAGACCCATCATGCACAAAGCGTTAGAGTTGAGTCCTACGCAATATGATATGCAGGTATTCAGAATTACGACTGAAATTTCAAAACAAGTGTTTCCAGTTTTACTTGATATAGACAACCCGAGTTTTCTTCAGTTATTGGTTACGCTGAACGAGTTGGCAGAAAAAATTGAACAGTTAGGAAAGCAAAGTTTTTTTAAAAGAGTTTTCGCGAAGGCTTATTATGGGCTTCAAATCGGCTTTACATTTTCCAGGTTATTTTTTTTAAAACCGGTAGATAACTCCTTGCCCGAGGAAATGAGGGTGAAACCCTCTTGGTAGAAGGTGCCAAAGAATCGTGAGTAATTTATTCGTTTCAATTGTTTTCACCATAATTTTTTGGTGGTTTACTACTATTTTTTTATTGCGTGCGACCAGGAATATATCAAAGGTAAAAATAAACGTTTTGATGATATTATCCACTGCATTATTGATACTCGGATTTACTGGATTGTTCTGGTCCGTTGATAAACAAAGTATTACAGGTGTCTATGTCGGCTTCACATCTGTTTTACTAATTTGGTTTTGGTTAGAGTCCACATTTTTGGTTGGTTGGGTTACAGGTATTAGGAAGGTTGCATGTCCAAAAGATGTCACTGAATTTAAAAGAGCTTGGCTAGCTTTCTTAACCATTAATCATCATGAATACCTACTTTTAGCAACTTTGTTTTGTGTCTGGTTTGTGACAATTAACGGTGAGAATTTTATAGGACTTTACGCTTTTTTAACTCTTTGGTGTATGAGGGTCAGCTCAAAATTGAACGTTTTCCTTGGTGTGAGAAATTTATATGAGGAATTCCTTCCCACACCAATCAGACATCTAAGTACCTATTTTCGCAAAAAAAACTGTAACCCAATTTTCCCAATTACTTTTCTTGGCGCATTTTTGATTAATTTGTTGTTTTGGGACAACGCATTCCAAAGTGAAATTGATCACATGGTTGTGCATTTTGGACTCTTGGCTACATTACTTAGTCTTGGTATTTTTGAACATGTTGTGATGGTGCTCCCTTTTCAATTAAATAAACTCTGGAGTTTAGGTTTAAATCCGCAAAAATGATTCTTTAACATTCTCGCTTTTGTTTACCAGCTATTGTTTTAGAATTAATCTCTATTGGTGCTTTTAACGTGCCATTAAACCGTTTATAATACTGTATCGCCATATTCGCATAAGAATTTTTGACACATTAGGGAGTTTGTTATGATTAAACGTATTGTTTGCGTTGTTGCTTTGTTCGTGCTGGCCGGATGTGCCACACGTCAGGATGCGCCAAATTCGGGCTCTGCGGCTTCAGCAGACGGAAGTTCATCATCTGCTGATTCAGTTGTAGCAGAACCCAGTGCTGTTGTGTCAGCCGCTCTACTTGCTGCTGAAAAGATGAGTTCAACAGAGCCTTCCGTTTATTTTGATTATGATAAATATGAAATTCAGGAAAGATATAATGACACGATTAGTGCCTTTGGTGAGTATCTTAGAACTCACCCTGACAAGGTGTTAGTGATTGAAGGCAATTGTGACGAGCGTGGCACAATTGAATATAACCTCGCATTAGGTCAAAAACGTGCAGATGCGGTTAGAGCAGCTTTAGCTGTTGTTGGGGTTGATGATGAAAGAATAGAAACTATAAGCAACGGAGAGGAAAAGCCAAGAAATATCATGAAATCGGAGGCTGGTTACAGTGTTAACAGGCGAGCCGATATTTTAATTCGCTAACATTTTCCTGAGCTATTTCTTTAGTTTGTGATTTTGTAGCTATAGGAAATGTTTGCTGTTTTTTTCAGCATGTTGTTGCCAGAACCATAAACCGTTTTTGTTTGATCAATTGCTTTTTCGATGTCCCTATGGTCCAAATTTTTTCCCTTTAGGGTAAAATTTATGTTTATTTCACGAAAAACCCGAGGAGGTTTCTCTACTCGGTTAGCCGTAACATCAACATCACAAAGTTCCAAATATTCACACTTGTCACTCAATATTTTTACTACGTCAAAAACTGAGCAGGTTACGGCGCCAACCAGAATCAGCTCCATCGGTCGAGGACCAGAATTTTGCCCGCCACTTTCGGGGGCAGAATCAATTAATATTTTATGTCCCGATCCTGTCTCTGCTTCAAAAGACATAGTACTAGGGCCAGACCAGTGAATTTTGCATTCCATACCCGTTAATATTAAACCTAAACTTCATATTGGAGGGGTTAAACTAGAAAAATATTTTATAGTTAAAAGAATTGACAATTTTATGGAATAAAGCATGGCATTAGGTTTTGAAGATTTGTCTGAAACTGAGATTAGGAAAATTGGTATTGAGTTAGCTGCTGCTAGAGGTTTGCTCGGAAAAAGCAGTTCTGACTTTGTGCTTGACTTACGCACAACACGGCATCATATTAATGCCATTGAGTCGGCAGACTTAAGGATTTTTTACGGAGCTCCTTTTTACCTAGACTTGATGAAGAGGTATGCCAAGGTTTTAGATTTCTCGGCTGATAAAATTAGTGACTTTGAGGACCGTGTAATAGGAAAAGTAGTAGAGCCTAGCAAAGATTCATTTGAAACTCCTGCAGAGAATAGTCAAGCAATTTCCGCTTTAAGCAAGAGGAACAGTTTAGCTGGAAGAAATTATGAGATTTACTTAGCTGCCTCAGAAAAAGAAAGAGGGCCTTCAAATTCGTTGTCAGAATCTGTAGCGATATTTCCTAAATATAGCGACTTAAGGCTTACAAAAAAAGAGCTTGGAAATTTCAAGCAGAGGTATAATCTGCTACTCAAAGCACTATCAGCTTTGTATGCATTAGTCTTAATTTTGGTGTACTTTATTTCTAGCAATGAAGAAGGGGTATCTGAAACTAGTTCTGCAAGACAAGGAAAAATTATCGAGAGTAATAATTCGGAAAGATTAATTAATCAGAAAATGCCTGATAGCAAAATTTCAACAAATATAAACATAGCAAAAAACACTAAGCTTATTTCTGTTGAAAGTGTTTCTCAAGCTGAAACAACCAAAAAGTTACCACTAGAACCAAGTGGTGCCGAGCAATTGGCAATAAATGCTAATCCGTTTGGGGCTTCAAAAATTGAAACTCCGGATATTAAATTTGATATTAAAGCTAAAACTTGGTTTTGGATTAAGTATGCCGACGAGACAATAGATGAGTTTGCAGTTACTGCGCCTAAAACAATAACCATAGATAAGTTTCCGATATACGTTGTTGTTGGTAATCCAGAGAGGGTGATTTTGACAGTAAGAGGGAAAAGCGTAAAAATTGAAAGAAATGACCCAGAGCGAAATATAGCGCGACTGACGCGAACTCAATTGATTAATTTAGTTGATTAACTTTTTAAATGGATTCGGATAATTAGGTTGGCTCTAGTCTTATTTCTTTTGTTATCATCGATATGGGGAGTATCATTTATATATCTTCGCATATCTATTGAGAGTTATGATGTGTTTCTTGTCTCTGGTGCAAGGGTCTTCATTGCTGCACTATTCTTACTTCCTTTTTTTCTCTTGTCATGTAGGAACTCAAGTGAAAGGAGCCATGAGCAGCCATTGCTATTTTTTTTTTCCTTGGTTTTTTAAATAGCGCACTTCCCTTCTCTTTGTCTTCATTTTCCGCTTCCCATTTACCGGCTGGATATTTGGCAACATTTAATTCCTTTGTGCCAATATTTAGTGCAATCTTAAGCTTTTTTATACTTGGCCGTAGGATTTCTAGTGGAATGTTTTTTGGTCTAGTGATTGGGATTATTGGGGTAGCTACAATTGTTGGTTTAGGACCAATTAATTTAGATGGCAGTATTATCTTAGCCTCTTTAGCTTCTTTAGCCGCTGCTTTCTGTTATGCATTATCGGCAGTTTTAACTGTATTTTTTTTTTCAAAATCTTCAAATATCAAGATTTCATTTTTAAGTCTTACGTCCGCCAGTGTAATTCTTCTTCCATTTTCTTTAGCGAATGTAAGCACAAATGTTAAACTTGACCTCGAGGCAGTTTGGGCTATTTTCTTTTTGGGGTTTTTTTGTACAGGTCTTGCATACATAATTTATTTTCGTTTACTAACCTCAGTGGGCCCAACCGTCTCGTCTTGCGTTACTTTTTGTGTACCGATTTTTGGTATTTTATGGGGAACAATTTTTTTAGAGGAGATTTTTACGTTATCTATGGCACTAGGATGTTTTTTTATATTGATTGCGGGGATTTTAGTTTTTCTTAATCGAGACATAAAATGAAAGTGATTTTTATAAGGCATGGGCAGACAGAATGGAATAAGTGTAAGAAATTACAAGGCCAAACAGATATAAATTTGGATATGATTGGTAGACAGCAAGCTCAGCACATTAAGTCTAGAGTGGAAAAATTGGAAGTTGATCTTATATTTTCAAGCCCCCTTCAAAGAGCATGTGAAACGCTCGGACCTTTAATTGAAAAAAAAAGTTGGGGAGTAATTTATTCTAAGGCTCTAATAGAAAGAAATTTCGGTTGTTTACAAGGTCTAAATTTGACTGATAAGAAAAAAAAAAATAAAAAAAAATTGGACATTTTAAGAAAAACTGTCGATCCTGATTACGCTCCACCTGGGGGCGAAAGTTTGAATGATATAAAGTCGCGAGTCTTATCTTTCTTATCTTTTTTAAAGTTATTAAGCGGACCAAAAGTAGTAGTATGTATGACTCACGGAGGTATTTTGGATATTATTTATCGCTTAGCTGCTGAAATACCTATAAATTCTCCAAGGAGATGGCATATACCTAACGCTGGAGTTTTCGAAATATCTCTAGATTCTAAAAATTTTAAAATTGTTAGTTGGGCTGATGTAGGACATTTGCGCGAACTAACCTCACTTGACGAGTTTCGTTAAGTCTTGGCCATCATATGAGTAATAAATCTATTTGTATATTCTGTGGAGCCAGATCAGGTATTAGGGCTGAGTGGGGATCATTTGCAAAAGATTTAGGTGCTAAACTCGGTAAGGATGGTTGGGAATTGATCTTCGGTGGCGGCCGATGGGGTTTGATGGGCGAGTTAGCAGAATCGGTACAAAAAAATGGGGGTGCAGTTACCGGTATTATTACAGAAAATTTATTAAAAGTTGAACCCCTTTTGCATAATCTCGACGAGGTCATCGTCACACAAACATTGAGTGAAAGGAAGGCAAGAATGATTTCAATGGCAAATATTGTTTTAGTCCTGCCTGGGGGATTAGGTACTCTTGATGAGTTTTTTGAAGTTCTCACTTTAAATCAATTAGGAATAGTAAAGAAATCTGTAGTTATAGTTAATATTTTTAATTATTTTGATAATCTTCTCAAATTTTTGGATAAAGCTGTACTGGAGGGATTTATGCTTGAGGATCACAGGAGTTCGTTAATTACCTGCGCTAGTCTGGAACAAGTGTTGAAAGAGTTAAATGCTATACGTTTTCCTGAAAAAAGTAGTTAGGACATTACCAGTATGTTTTCAAAAATTTATCAGACTTTTCTTGGTTGGGCCCAAAAAAAACAAGCTTCCTTTTATTTATCTTTAGTTAGCTTCACGGAGGCCTTTGTTTTTCCTTTGCCTCCGGATATACTTTTGATTCCAATGTGCTTAGGTAATCCTAAAAGGTCAATTTTTTTTTCCATTTTAACGACAGTTTTTTCAGTACTTGGAGGGTGTGTTGGCTATCTCATAGGCATTTTTTTGTTTGACAGCTTCAGTAAGGAAATTCTGAGCTTTGTAGGACAAAAAAATTTAATCGATGTCAAAAAAAGCATCAACGAGTGGGGTGTTTTTGCCATATTAATATCTGCTTTCACCCCTCTCCCCTATAAGGTCTTCTGCATAGGAGCGGGGTTAGGGAAATTATCATTTCTTCAGTTTTTTCTAGGATCTGTAATAGGTAGGGGGTTACGTTTTCTACTAATAGGACTAGTAATTTATATTGGAGGAGTTAGGATAGAAAAATATTTGAGATCTTCCATAGAGTACCTGGGTTGGTTGATCTTATTGATTATCTTTCTGATATATTTAAAAAAACTTGGATTTATGTAATTTTAAGGTTAATAAAAATTTTTTCTGAAAATTCCCTCTACTCCAGCCAACCAAGTATGTGGCATATTCTTTTGTAAGTATTGCCAAGCTGAAACTATTTGTTTTCTGATGTAAATCCCTCCACGTAAGTTTGCATTTTCGTCTCGTTTGGATAGTTTTCGACCATTGGTGGATTTAACGATAGGAACATGTAAGATGGTTGGAAACGATAGTCCTAGCGCAGTTTGTAATTCTCTATTTTGCCTTATTGTAGTACAAAGATCACTGCCTCTTACTACCGATGTGATATTTTGAAAGTGGTCATCAAGGACAACTACGAATAAATAATTCCAGGTTCCGTCAGCTCTTCTTAAAACAAAATCATTATTTAAGACTGACTTAAACCGCCAAGAGATATACTGATCAAGAGCCGACAGGTTTAAATCGCGACAAAATCCAGGATAATGCAAATTGCTATACTCAAGCTTTCTAGCGGTCAATTTTAGGTATTTCCTCGAACATGAACAACCAAACACTTTATTTAAGTTTATGAGTTTATAAAGATTTTCTAGATAATAGTGGTGGCGTGGATGCTGATAAAGGACACCATCAATTCCTCCCTGCGTATCTGGCCAATAATCCCAGACAAGACCATGATCTCTCAACTGTTTTTTTATAATTTCGGAGGAATCTGTTTTTACTCGGAGTTTATCGATATCCTCAATTCTCAACCACCACCGACCATTTTTTGACTTACAGTCTAAAAAGCTGGCAAGAGCAGTTACCAAAGAGCCAAAGTGTAATGGTCCGGAAGGGGAAGGCGCGAATCTTCCGCTATAAATCATTTCTCCGTGACAGATATTCAATGGTTTTGCTGCAAAGATCTAAATGCAATATCAGCAGCTTTGATGGCTTCAGAGACAGCTGGGCCCTCATGAGCAATGGATAAAAAGCCAGCTTCAAAAGAAGAGGGAGCTAAGTAGACATTATTCTCTAGCATCAAGTGAAAAAATTTTTTAAAGATATTCTGATTGCATTTTGAAACTTCTTCAAAGCTAGACGGGATATTCTCGCTAAAGTAGATTCCAAACATTCCTCCGACAGAATCAACAGAAAATGCAGAGTAATTATTATTAATCGCAGCCAATTTCAACCCTTGAACAAACTCAGTAGTAATCGTGCTTAGTTTTGAAAAAAAGTCTTTCTCTAAGACAATTTTTAATGTCTCCAGTCCAGCAGCTACCGCGATGGGATTACCTGACAATGTTCCGGCCTGATAAACTGGACCAGTGGGTGCAATATGTGACATATATTCCTCTTTCCCTCCAAAGGCCCCCATGGGCATACCCCCACCTATTACTTTGCCAAGGGTTGTTATATCAGGAGTAACGCCTAATATTCCTTGAGCCCCATTCCTCCCAACACGAAAACCCGTCATAACCTCATCAAATATGAGTAAAGCTTTGTATTTGTCACATTCTCTTCTGACTGCCTCAAGGAATCCAGATAATGGCTTTACCAAATTCATATTACCTGCAAAAGGTTCGATTATTACCGCAGCTATTTGATCTCCGAACTTTTCAAAACAATCCTCAACATCCCCGATATCATTGTAATTTAGGACGATAGTTTCTTCAACAAACTCTTCAGGAATACCTGCCGATGTTGGGTTGCCAAGCGTTAAAAGCCCAGAGCCAGCTTTTACGAGTAATGAATCTACATGTCCATGGTAACAGCCCTCAAATTTAACTATTTTTTTTCTCCCACTCACGCCTCTAGCTAGTCGAATAGCAGACATTGTTGCTTCAGTTCCAGAGGATGTAAGTCTTAACATTTCAATAGACTGAAACTGATTAATTATCAATTCCGCCAGCTCAATTTCTCCTGGGGTTGGAGTGCCGAAAGTTAGGCCTTTCGATGCCGCTTCTTTAACGGCATTAATAATTTTTTTGTTTGCATGACCAACAATAGCTGGACCCCAAGAACAAATTGTATCGACGTATCGATTTCCATCAACATCATACAGGTAAGCACCTTCTGCTCGATTAAGGAACCGAGGAGTGCCTCCTACAGCGTTAAAAGCCCTGACTGGAGAGTTAACACCTCCGGGGATTACTTTTTTCGCTTTTTCAAAAAGCTTTTTACTGGTTACAAAGTTTTGCATTAATAAGATGGGCTTGAATTTGGACTTGCTCTTATAGTATCTGTTCAATACACGATATCTTACCCGAATTTTTTATTAGACTGTAAGATAGAGTGAGTTTAATAAATTACGGTGTAATATGCAATATTTGATTCAGTGATCTCGAAAATGGAACCGAAAAGCTGTCGAATTTAATTTCAAAATTGGAATAGGAGAATCATGAAGTCTTATATGTGTCTGATTTGCGGTTGGATTTACAATGAGGAGGAAGGGTCCCCAGATGAAGGTATACCCGCTGGAACTAAGTGGGAAGATGTTCCAATTACCTGGACATGTCCAGAATGTGGAGCTCAAAAGTCAGATTTTGAAATGGTTGAAATTTAAGTTTTCTCCCTACTTTCCTTAAATCTATATAAAGTTTTAATTCGTGCTTCACTATGATCGACAATAGGACATGGATAAAATTTAAGAGTATCAGAATTTGTAAAAAAATCATTCTTTCCCTTGGTACCAAAAGGTTCATGAATAAATTGTTTATCCAAATCTCGTAATTCTGGCACATATTTTTTTATAAAGTTACCATTTAAATCAAACTTTTTACTTTGGGTTGTTGGGTTAAAAATTCTAAAATAAGGCTGCGAGTCGCAACCAGTTGAAGCTGCCCATTGCCAGCCACCGTTATTAGAAGCCAACTCAAAGTCATTTAGTTTAAAAGCAAAGTACTGCTCACCCTTACGCCAATTAATCCCCAAATCCTTTGTTAGAAATGATGCCGTTATCATTCTCAAACGATTATGCATGTATCCAGTTTTATTGAGCTGTCTCATCCCAGCATCAACAATTGGATATCCTGTTTTACCATCGCACCACTTAACGAAATGCTCTTCACTCCACGCCCATTTCAGATTATCGTACTCTTTTCTAAAATTTCCCGATACAACATGTGGAAAATTATAAAGAATTTGAATGTAAAACTCCCGCCAAATTAACTCAGCTAGCCAACAGTTTATGTTTTCTAACATTATATTATCAAGCTGTATGTCCTTCATTTGGTTAAAAGCTGATAATACCGCTTGGCGTATCGAAATAGTTCCGAATCTTAAATGCGTAGATAAAAAAGACACTCCATTTAGACTTGGATAATCCCTTTTTAATTTATATGACTGCATGTCAGGTTTAAATTGCTCCAACTGTTTTATACCAGCTACACTTCCAGGGTTAAGCACAGAATTATCTAAACCTTCTTCCGAAAAACCCATAGAATTTAGACTGGGCGCCTCAGAAAAGTTTTCATGGCAGTCAATCTTAATCAAAGATGATCTTAGGTCTTCAGTTGAATAATTACTGAGACTGCAGGGGGTTTCACTAAATCGTTGTAACCAACGTTTTTTATATGGTGTAAAAACAGTGTATGGACAATCTGCATTAGTAGTTACTTCCAACTTATGAAAAATACAATGGTCCTTAACTGCGATGAGGTCGATATTCAAACTTTTTAATTTCTCTGCAATCAAAGAGTCTCTTCTGATTGCCTCTGGTTCGTAGTCTTCTCCGATTATTACTCTGGAGGCATTAATTCTTTTTGAAAAGTTGGGGATCAAATTAGTGGAAAGGTCATAAAAAATAAACAACTTTGATTGCCATTTTTCAAGTTCTAGTGAAATTTCTTTTAAGGAATGGTAAATAAATGAAACTCTTCGGTCCAGTATCAAATTTTTTTTATCTTGTGCAATCCAATTACTCTCTTTAAGAGGGGTTAATATTGCTTTATCGAAGACGAAACAAAGTGCAATTTTTTTACGAAAAAAAAGTGCTTTTTCCAAAGCTCTATTGTCTGCGAGTCTCAGATCCCGTCTGATCCACACTAGGGATCCACCGTCTAAACTAATAGTCATATTTATTTGCCGTTAAGAATTATTAAAAGTAAACTAGGGTATGTCAGATAATAATGCTACATCTGTTAGTCACCATTTACTAGTTGCTATGCCGGGGTTATTGGACCCGGTTTTTTCTAAGTCTGTAGTCTATTTGGCCGAACATAGCGTAAAGGGTGCAATGGGTTTGGTTATAAATAAACCATGTGAACTGGACGTTAGTAGTCTACTTTCAAAATTAAGTCTTAAAGTCGATAATAAGTTTTTTGATACTCAGCCTGTATTTTATGGTGGTCCTATTCAACAAGATAGAGGTTTTGTCCTCCATGAGCCTATCGGAGCTTGGGGTTCAACATTAAAGATTACTAGTAATCTTGCTCTTACGTCATCTAAAGATATTCTTGAGGCTACCGCGTGTGGCACTGGACCTGAACGATTACTAGTCTCACTCGGCTATTCCGGTTGGGGTCCTGGACAACTTGATAGTGAGTTGGCATCAAATTCTTGGTTAACTATTCCCGTCTTAGATACTAGTTTTTTGTTTGATACTCCCGCTGACATGAGATTCTCGGAAGCATTCAAATTATTAGGGATTGAACCTGAGAATTTATCTGGTGCTGCTGGACATGCATAAATCATTTATCGGTGTCCTGGTTGAGGTTGAATACTTTTAAAGGAATTGCTTTAGGCTTCGACTATGGGATAAAAAGAATTGGTGTTGCTATTGCGAATAGTATCAATTTAAAAGCAAGGCCATTAAAGGTTTTGATTGCAACAAGTAAAAAATGTCAGCAAGAATTAGTTGATAAGGAGGTTCTCGAGTGGAGACCTAGCTTATTCGTCGTTGGATTGCCAGTAAATGTAAATGGGTCACGGCATAAATTTGCTAATGAATGTGAAAAATTTGCCAGATTGCTTGAGAGCACTTACAAAACAAAAGTGATTTTGGCAGATGAGAGATGGACTTCTGTGCTCGCAAAAGGTCCAGGTCTAGATGATGCAAGGGCTGCTGCTATAATATTGCAGGGAGTTTTAGATGATAAAAACCAAGCAAATTAACAAAAGTGGAGAGCTTATCCACTTAATTTCCACTGAGGGTATACCAAAATCTATCGTATTAGAAATTCTCGACCGAACAAGTAATTTTCTTAATTTTGGAGAAAAGATTACCATTCAAAATTCTCCAGTTTTAAAGGGTAAAACAGTATTCAATATTTTTTTTGAAAGTTCTACTAGAACTAGCACTACCTTTGAAATAGCCGCAAAAAGGTTGTCGGCTGATGTTATAAATTTTAATGTTCCAAATTCAAGCGCCGCTAAAGGGGAATCCTTACTAGATACAGTAGACAATCTCATTTCCATGCAAGCAAATATGTTTGTTATAAGGCATTCGCAAAGTGGCGCCTCAGCTTTGATAGCGAATCACATTAATTTAGTTGCTCCAGGGATTAATATTTTAAATGCTGGAGATGGAAGCCATGCTCACCCTACCCAGGCTCTTTTGGATATGTATACGATTCGACATTTTAAGCAAGATTTCTCTTACTTAAGTGTTGCCATTATTGGAGATATAGTTAATTCGAGGGTTGCTAGATCTGACATTCATGCACTTAGCACACTTGGAGTGCCTGATATTAGGGTGATAGCTCCGAAAACTCTTCTACCTCCCGAAGTTTCCAAATTTGGGGTAAAGTCATTTGTGAATATCGAAGAGGGTTTGAGTGGAGTTGATGTGGCTATTGTACTTAGACTACAGCGTGAGAGAATGAACAGTCCATCACTACCCAGTTCTGAAGAATACAATAAACTTTACGGCCTAACTAAAGAAAGGCTTGTAAAGTGTTCCCCAGACGTTATAGTCTTGCACCCGGGACCTATGAACCGAGGTATCGAGATTGATTCGTTGGTAGCAGATAGTTCCCACGCCGTTATTTTAAAACAAGTTACATTTGGCATAGCAGTTAGAATGGCTGTAATGGAAATTTTAAATAGGGCTTCCTTATGAAGACTGAAATTTCAGAAAACAAGTCAGAAAGAATGAAGATTGTCGGAGGTTCCATAATCGGAACTAATGGAGAGTCAACTGAAAAGAAAAATATTTGGATAGATAATGGTAGGATTGCAAATTTAACTGACCCTGACGTAGAAGTTGAAAAATCCCCCGCCCAGCACGTAATTGATGCCTCTGAGTGTATAGTCAGTCGACTTCTAGTGGATACCTCTGTTAGATTCAAGGAGCCTGGTTTTGAATATAAATCTTCCCTTATGTCTGAGCTTTTTGCTGCTGTAGCAGGCGGTATCGGTTTTTTATCCTGTCCTCCAGATACCGAGCCATGTTTAGACGAGCCTGGTTCAGTTGAGATATTAAAAAAGCGAGCAGAGGCATATGGTATGGCTAAAATATATCCTTTGGGTGCTCTTACTTCCGGCCTTAATGGAAGTCAGTTAACAGAAATGGCAGAATTGAGCCGTGCCGGTTGTATTGGATTTTCACAAGCAAATGTTCCCTTAAAAGATACATTAGTATTGTTCAAGGCTCTTCAGTACGCTTCTAGTTTTGATTTTAGAGTTTGGTTGTCTCCCATAGATCCCTGGTTATCGAGGGGTGCTGCGATACATTCAGGAGTCGTTTCAAGTAGGTTGGGGTTATCTGGGGTCCCTAGCTGTGCAGAGACTATTAATCTTATGACTATTCTTGAACTAGCTAAGTTAACGGGAGTTAAATTACATGTATGCAGAATCTCAACTGCTGACAGTGTTAATTTAATAAAGAAAGCTAAATCTGACGGATTAAATGTAACTTGTGATGTGTCTGTTCATCACCTTCATCTTACTGAATATGATGTTGGAGATTTTTATACTTTTAGCAGTGTTTTCCCGCCGTTTAGAACTGAGAGAGACAGAACCGCACTAACAGCCGGAGTTCTAGATGGAACGATTGATTGTATTTGTTCTGATCATACCCCTATCAAGCCAGAAAGGAAAAATTTACCTTTTGGTGAGGCAGTGCCCGGGGTGGTTGGGTTAGAGCTCTTATTGCCACTAACTCTAAGTTGGGCGGAAAAACAGAAGATTACGTTGTCTCAAGCGATTTCTATGATTACTTTTAGGCCGGCGAAAATCATGAACTTGGAGTATCCAGAGATCAAAGTTGGCGAGGCGGCTAATTTATGCATTTTCAACCCTGAAAGTTATTGGATTTTAAATGATACCAATCTTGTTTCTCAAGGAAAAAATACTCCCTTTTACGGTTATGAATTAAAGGGCAAAGTAAAAGCTACAATAATAAATGGAAGGCTTGTTTATCCACTACTTAACTGATTAGGGAGTGTTCGTAAATAAAAATATGTTAAGACTCGTGCTCAGCCTTTTTAGAATATCGATTTTATTAGTATGGTTGTTAATTGGGCTCTTATGGTTAATAGTGTCTCAATCGGGAAAATATAGTAGTCTCCACAAGGTTAGTATAAAAATATTTGCTAGAGGCGTATTAGCAATATCTGGAGTGAAACTATCAGTAAGAGGTATGATTTCTGATTTGGATAAGCCCGTGATATTAGTTTCTAATCACATTTCTTGGCTAGATATTTTCTTAATACATGCCACCTGTGCTGGGTTTTTTGTAGCTAAATCTGAAATAAAAGCTTGGCCATTAATAGGCATTTTGGTTAAAAAGGCAGGCACTATTTTTATCGATAGAGCTAGTCGTAAATCTTTACAAGCTGCTATTGTAGAAATAAAAGAGGTTTTGCAAAAAAGTGGGATAGTCGTTTTTTTTCCTGAAGGGACCACATCAGATGGTAGGAAAATTTTACCGTTTCATTCTGGACTATTCTCAATTTTCATTCGTAATAAAAAGTGTCAAATCGTCCCTGTAGTTATTCGCTACACACAATATTCTAGATTTTGCAAAGCGCCAGCATTTATCGGAAATATGACCTTTTTAACATCTGTCTTGAGTATTTTGAGAGCAAGAGATTTAGAAGCTGAAGTCTTTTTTTTGGAAAAAGTTACGTCTCAGGAAGCCATCGAATTTCCTGATAGCCTCAGTAGAAAAATCGTTGCAAATAAAGTAAGAAATGCAATGCAAGAACACCTTCAATCAACAAATTGTTGAGTAAAAATTTTGTTATCCTCTAACCGTGCCGCCGTTAGATACCCACCCCAAACACAACCTGTATCTAGCGCTAGCAACTTGGGTCTTACTAATAAACCTAGTCTCGACCAATGACCAAACACAAATCGATATTTCAGATCAGCTAATTTTTTGTGGGAGAACCAAGGAATTAAAGGCGCTTCAGCTTCTGAAGGCGCTCCTTTTTCCGAATAATTTAATTTTTCATCGGGTGTTATAAACCTAATTCTTGTGAAGCCATTAACAATGGCTCTAAAGCGCTCACTCCCTTTGAGGTTATCGTTCCAGTAGTTTGGGTAGTCACCCCACAACTCGGAAATAAATTGTTTCCAACTATCTGACTTTAGGTTTTTTGAAACTTCCTCGGACAGACTTGTAATACTGTTAATATCCCATGCAGGAAAAATACCAGCGTGCACAAGTATTGTTTTATCCCTTACGTGAGCTAACGGTTGTTGCCTAATCCAATCTACCATTTGATTTTTATCACTTTCTTTGAGAAAACTAAGAATATTTGGAGAGTTTATGGGACTACAAGCTTTTGCTGCAGCCGCTAGCAAATAAAAGTCATGGTTTCCTAAAACGCATACAGTTTTTATTTTGAGTGAGCGTATTAATCGAATACAATTAGCAGAGGACGGTCCTCGGTTGACTAAATCTCCGCAGAACCAAAGTTCATCATTACCCGAGGGGCTTATTTTTTCTAGCAGAGCAATTAAACTTTTCTCACAACCATGGATATCCCCTATCGCATATGTTGCCATTGAATTCTACCAATCATTTTATTACGATCATTTTATGAAAATTTCTTCTTCAATCTTTCGAATGTATGATATCAGAGGTATTGTATCTCAGACTCTTACTCCTCAAATAGTTTTTTTGATTGGCAAGATATTTGGAAGAAAACTTGTTGATAGCCAAAATTATCATTGTTTAGTTGCAAGAGACGCTCGAGAATCCGGATTGGATCTAACGCGAGCTTTGATTATGGGACTGAATTCTTCGGGAGTTAATGTTAAAAACATAGGAATGGTTCCGACACCTGTATTATATTTTGCAACACATTACTCAGATACAAGTAGTGGGATAATTTTGACTGGGAGTCATAATCCACCGGAGTACAATGGATTGAAACTAGTGCTTAATAAATCACCATTCTGGGGTGAGCAAATTCAAAACTTATATCGGGATATTCTGTCCGTGTCAGGATTATCAGATAAATATTCTGATGGGAGTGTAGTAGAAAGTCCTGAGGATGAAAGCTTAACAAGTAGTTATGTCGACTACGTTAAAAAAAACATTGTGTTGTCTAGACCCTTAAAAATAGCAGTTGACGCTGGAAATGGTATTGCTGGGCCAATTGCTACTGAAATTTATGAGGCACTTGGATGCAATGTAAAAAAATTATTTTGTGAGCCAAAAGGCGATTTTCCCAATCATCATCCCGATCCAGCTGAACCAAAAAATTTAAGTGATTTGATAAAGACCGTACGTAATGAAAATTTAGATGTTGGAATTGCGTTTGATGGGGACGGAGATCGGTTAGGTTTGGTTTCAAGTTCCGGAAAAATCATTTGGCCAGATCAACAAATGATGTTGTTTTCTGGAGAGGTTTTAAAAAAACTGCCGGGAGCAAAGATAATTTTTGATGTTAAATGTTCGAGGCACTTGGGGCAATGGATTTCAAAGCTGGGGGGAAAACCACTGATGTGGAAAACTGGACATTCTCACATGAAAACAAAATTAAAAGAAGTAGAGGCCTGTCTAGCAGGAGAAATGAGCGGGCACATTTTTTTTAACGATGAGTGGTTTGGCTTTGATGATGCTATTTACGCGGGGGCTAGATTATTAAGAATACTATCGAGAGAGAGCGATCCGACAAAAATACTAGAAAGTCTGCCAGAATCTATCTCGACCCCTGAACTCAAAGCAGAATTGGGGGCTTTAAACCCCGATCATATAATAAGGAAACTAAGTAGCAACTCAATTTTTAAAGAGGCAAAAACTAAGATATACATAGATGGAGTGAGAGTTGAGTACGAAGATGGATTTGGATTAGTTCGTCCTTCAAATACCACACCTATGCTTGTCTTTCGTTTTGAAGCGGATAATATGGAGGCTATGAATCGAATACAAAATGAGTTTCGCTTCGAAATTTACAGAATCACAAAAAACCTACAACTCCCATTCTGATAGGGAGTGAAATAGGCAAATGATACAATTTATTTACAATCTCAGTATTTTGATTTTCTTTCCGATTCTTTTTCTCAGATTTCTCTATAAAAATAAAACTCTAAATAATTCTTTTGATGAATTTAAAATAAGATTCCTCGGTATACCAATACGGGAAAATATCTTTTTAGAAAATGTCAATCCTAAAAACTTAGTTTGGATTCATGCTGTATCTTTGGGTGAAACTTACGCTGCTATTCCTATGATTCATGAGTTGGAAAAAAAAAGTCCTCATGTAAGGTTTTTATTGACCTCGACAACAAAGTCAGGTTACGACGCTGTTGAAAGTCTTTTGAAGAGTGGGAAACTTGATAAGAAAAAAATCTGTCACCAGTTATGCCCGTACGATTTTTATTGGTCGATGAAGTATTTTGTACAAAGTTACTCCCCGAGCATTCTAATTTTGATCGAAACGGAAATATGGCCAAATTTAATTTGTTGTTTTTATCGGGAAAATAAAAAAATAATTCTTGCTAGTGCTCGGCTATCATTAAAATCTCTGAGCAGATATAAAAGGACAGGTTGGATTTTTCGTTTTTTTCTGAATAAGGTCTCTTTGGTTTTAGCTCAGTCAGAACTGGACCGTCACAATTTTAAGAAAGTTGGGTTGTTAGGAAATATTGAAGTGGTGGGTAATTTAAAGTTCGATCTACCGGTTGACCAGAACTTAAAAGACATTGGGGTTTCTTTACGAAAATATTTGGATAAGCGATCAGTTTTTCTGGCTTTGAGTACTAGAAAAGGAGAGGAAAAAGAAATATTAGCTGCTTGGAAAAAAGTGTACGTGCCTACTTCCTTACTTATATTGGTACCACGACACCCAGAGAGAAGTAAAAGTGTATTACTTATTGCACAAGGCCTCAACTTATCGTGTATTTTAAGGAGTGAATTAGATTTAAGAGGGAACAAAGTAAAACGGGGGAAATTAGATCGCGCAGTTTTAATCGGAGATAGTTTGCGCGAATCGCAAATTTATATTGCTGCCTCTGATATTGTCCTAATGGGTGGAAGTTTGAAAAAACTTGGAGGGCAAAATCCAATCGAGGCTTGTGCACAAAGTAAACCCGTTTTCTTTGGTCCACATATGTTCAACTTTAGAGTAATTGCATCTGAACTAGTAAAGAAAGGGGGTGGGTTTGAAATAAAAAGTTATGAAGACTGGTTTGATTTGGGGAACAAGTTATTTAAAAAACAGTGTGAATTAGATAAAGCCGTGCATGCCTGCTATTCTGTCTACAGGAGTGGGACAGGCCCTTCCAAAAAGTGTGCTGACCATATTTCAAAATTCTTAAAGTAGCAAGTCTAGGTTTCAATTAGATTTACTTATGATTCTGCTTATTTTTTGAACTTCTGTAAGCGACAACTCACCAACGGATTCTAATAACTGAAACTGACTTCTTAACACATCGTACCTTGCAGTAGCTAAATCCCTTTGCGTTGAGAATAACTGTCTCTGCGCATTCAGAACGTCGATATTGATTCTAACTCCAACTTCATAACCTAGTTTGTTAGATTCGAGTGCAACTTTACTAGAGTTTTCAGCTGCTTCAAGCGCCTCTACTTGGGATAATCCAGCTACTACAGAGCGATAGGACTCACCTGCTTTCCTATCCACATTCAGAAGAGTGAGTTCGAGTAATTGCTGTGCTCTTGTTAAATTAGCTATGGCTTGTCTGGTTTTTGATGAAATACTACCTCCAAGATATATTGGAGCTGTCAAATTTAGACTTATAGTGTGACTTTCAGAGGTTGAGTTGCTGATTGCGTCTGTGGTGTTATGACCAGAGGAAATTGATGCAGAAAGTGTTGGTATTCTGGAGGATCTTTGCTTATCAACTAATACCTCAGCTATTTTTTTTCTGATTCTCGCTGCTTTCACGTTGAAATTATTTTTTCGTGCAAGTTTCATCCACTCTAATGGTGAATTAAATTTGAGTTCCTGTAACTTTATTTGGGAATTTATCCCCATCAAAGACTTTGGTAAAGGCCTTAACAAATGTTTTTCCAAATTTGTTCTAGTAATAGCTAAGTCATTTTCTGTTTTGATCTCAGAGGCTCTTATTAAATCAAATCTTGCCTGTGCCTCTTGTTGATCAGTAATAGTGGAAGTACCGACTTCAAAATTTCGTTTTGCGAATTCTAATTGCTCTGCAACTGCTTTTTTTTCTGCCCTGATAGTTTTTAAATTATTTTGGGCAACCAATACATCAAAGTATGATGAGGTAATCTTTATAATTAAAGTTTCCCTTGCTTTCAGAAAATTAAATTCAGCCTCGTCCACTAGTAATTTGTTCTGCTTATCATTTAAAAGCAGTGTCTTGTTATAAATGGACTGATTAAGTGTAACCCCATAATTCTGAGTTTCGGTGGATACGTTTAGTGAGTTTTCGATTTTTGTAAAGTTTGACTGTAAACTTATGTTAGGAAGAAGAGCAGCTCCACTAATAACTTCTAATTCTTTAGCTGCAGTGTAAGATTGTTTCTCCGACAAAAACTCTGGGTCTTTTTCGAATGATCTCTCAACTGCTTCACTTAAACTTAACGAAAAGGCACTGTTGGAAAAAAAAATAGCTGCGGAGATAAAAACATTTTTTGTAGATAAAGAAAAAAATTTAGACCTAACAAAATAATTTAGATTATTTTTATAAGTTTGACATGTGCGATGATAGAATCCACGCTGAACTTTTCGTCTATTAATCATTTTTTTTAAAAAAAGTTTTATAAGCTAAATATTTGTAACTCAATATTGTTGCATTTTTTTTATTGTTCGTGTGAATAATATAAGATTAAAGAATGTTTAATTAATTAAGTATAAAAAATGGAGACTTATGATTTTCTAAAAGCTACCTTAATGGGGTTATTAGAGGGTGCCACCGAGTTTTTGCCAGTTTCGTCAACTGGACACCTTATACTTTTGGGTGATTCGGTAAATTTTAACCGGGATATTTCTGCGGTGTTCGAAATATCGATTCAGACAGGCGCAATCTTTGCTCTTCTCATTTTTTATAAAAGGGAACTTAACGAACGGCTAAAAGTAAACTCTTCCAACTTGTTTTATCTTTTGGCGATCAGTTTCGTGCCAATTGGCTTATTTGGCTTTCTTTTTGGAGAGTTCATAATGCGCGTTTTATTTTTTCCAGTGCCTGTTGCTATTTCCTTTATTTTTGGAGGGGTTGCAATCTTATTAGTAGAAAAAAAAATTAAAGGAAAGAAAGATTTCGCTATTTCTGACTTGTCAGAAGTTTCAAACGTCGATGCATTGAAAGTTGGACTTGTACAGGCTTTATCTTTGTTTCCGGGTATGAGTAGGTCTGGTGCCGCAATTGTAGGAGGTATGTACTTCGGTTTTTCTAGAAGTGTAGCCACTGAGTTTTCATTTTTGTTAGCTGTTCCAGTGATTGTAATTGCGGGAGCATATAGCGTATTCTTAGATTTTCAAGCGATTAAGATATCAAACATCCCTATCTTTGTCGTTGGCTTTCTTTCCTCTTTTTTGAGTGCGTTGATCGTTGTGAAATGGTTTTTAGTTTATGTAAAAAGACGCACCTTGAAGATCTTCGGTTACTACCGAATAATCGTAGGGGGCATTATCTTAGCTCTATTTATTTGACTCATAGTATGTTTTTAGGTAGCTGAGTTGAAATACGTCAGATTTTGTAGCCCTGGCTTTAAGTTCAAATTTAGAATTAATTCTATTTCCGTTATCAGTTACTAGGTCATCTTTTATTTTTTTAAATTGTGTATTTTGTAGTACTAAAGTTCTTACTTGGCTCGTGTAATCTTCATTGTCGGAAAGAAACTCGAGGCTACCGTTTGCCATAAGTTTTAACTCCAATAGTTTTAAAAATTCAATTTGGAGGAGCCTTCTCTTTTTATGCTTCTTTTTTGGCCAAGGATCCGGGAAGTAAACATGAACGCCGGTGATTGCATCGTTTGGAATCATAAATTCAAAAACATCTCGTGCATCTGCCTCGATAATTTTTAAGTTTTTAATATTGTGAAAATGAATCTTTCTGAGCAAACTCCCTATGCCAGGTTTATAAACCTCTATACCCAAAACATTTAGGTTTGGATTGGATAAAGCGTAGTGCGCAACTTCATCACCCATCCCAAAACCAATATCAACAACTACTGGGTTTTGGGAGTTGAACGTATGTCGGAGGTCCAGAGGTAAATTATTAAAGCTTACGCACCATTGTTTAGAATATTGAGCTAAAGCATGCTTTTGTCCCGGAGTTATTCTGCGGCGCCCTAACACAAAACTCTTAATATTTGTACTAAAAAAATTTGGCATAATCAAAAAAAATAAATTTCTAAAATGCAAATAAATTGCTAATATTTTATATGCGTCGAGTATTTTTTTCGACGTCCGTATGGTCGTAAATCTTACCCTAGAGGTCTTCATGAATAAAGCTGATTTAATTGATGTCGTTGCCCGCTCTTCCGGGCTTTCAAAAACAAAAGTAGATGAAGTTATTGGTTCTACCATTACTTGCATTATAAAATCCGTCTCCGAAGGAGATAACGTGCAGCTGGTTGGATTTGGCACATTTGGCGCTGGAAATAGGGCTGCCAGGGATGGAAGGAATCCTCGTACAGGTGAAGTTATTAAAATCCCAGCTTCAACAACAGTAAAGTTTACAGCAGGGAAAGCCTTTAAAGATGCGGTTAATAAAAGGAAATAGAGAGAAAGGAGTTATCGGAAGGCCCGGCTTGCCGAATCAAGCTGGGCCTTTTTTTCAATAGACTTTCTTAAAACAGTCAGCTTTAGAGCCGATTAGATTATCAATGGATTTGGTTTTATTTAAAGTCTTGTGAAGAGATAGTGTCTTCAAATTATGATAATGAGGACTGTAGGAACCTCTTTAAAAGAAACTGAATTAATAAAAGTTGCCAATTACCAAGTGTTGGCGTATCATCTAATACTTTAGTATTAATTGTGTAGAGCGGACTATTATGGGTGCTTTAAGAATATTGGTGGTTAGTCAAAAAGGAGGCGTTGGGAAAAGTACTTTATCTGCGAACCTTACCGCGTGGTTTAGTGATAGCGTTCGAAAAAAAACCTCCTTGATTGATCTTGATCCTCATGGATCCTCTAGTTCATGGGTAAACTCTGCCAGGGAAATTGATGCGGAAGTTGAGCATTATGTAGCTTCTGAATTCGGTGAACGAAGATGGCTATTAGGATGTCGCACTTTAATTCGCAGTTTTTCTAGAAAAGTCGAAGTTTTAATTAGTGATTTAACTTGGTCACCTGCTATGGATCCAGAATTCTTGCACGAGTTTGATTTAGTCATCGTCCCTACAAGTGTTTCTGCCATTGAACTAGCTGGTACCTGTAAATTCTTAGAGAGTATCAGCTGGGTATTTCAAGCCAAGCCTGGCGATTACCCTAGTCTATTAATTTGCCCATCAAGAGTAACTCAGGAAGAATTATCAACTAGCCCATTTGATAAAGAATTTTTATCTATCCCCTTTTTGCTTTTACCACCAGTTCTTCATGATAACCAAATGAAGACTTTTTTCAAAAAAGGCTTTGTGTTTGATCGACCAAGTGCCTCGTGCAATGCGTTTGTACAATGTGCGGAGGCTATTAGCCAAGCAGGAGTCCTCCACAAGAAAAGAACCGAAAAAAACAGAACTAAAATTCTAGATAGAAGAATTTTGGATTGTCATAACTCTAAGCTAAGTCGTTTCATGTCAAGAAAGAAATCTATTAGTAATGCCGCGAGCACTGATCAATTTAATCCTAGTGGTCAAAATAAGCTTAGTAGAATTTCAAAAATTCTCGGGGTAACTCGGGCACACAAATAAGTTACTAATATTTTGTGGTGGGTTTAAATTTGAATAAAACTTACGTGGAGGTAACCCAATATCTATCTGAAAGAGATAAATTAAATTTTGATGATATTTGCAGTGCGATGTTTGCCGGTAGAGCCAACATCCTTGTATTGTCAAAAGATACTCGAACTTTATCTTTTCTTCATCATAGTTTGTGGACTATTCTTCATGATGATCCCGAGGAAAGTATTGCCTTGTATGACTCTAAAATTTTTGAAAATTTCGTGGCGGATTCACTCTTGGGTTCCTACGAGTATGCTTTCTCTAGAGTTACTAAGTCAGATCCAAATACTAAATCAAAGGAGTACCGTAGGAGAGTTTTGATTGTAAAAGATTGTCAGACTTTAGATGAACGAGAAATCAAAATATTAATTGAGTCAAATAAAACTAATGCGCTACAGGCTGGCTGTATAATTGCTTTCTTCGATCTCTCTGCAAGTCAACTTAGCCCAGAAAAAAAAATAAAACTTTTTGGTGATAATGTTTTTAACTGGGAGCCCGACGATTTAAACTTCGAAGACTCGGTTTTAGACGGACAACTGAATAAGGTTGTTGATAGTAAGAGTAAGAGCTCAAAAAAAGTGGAGAAAGAATATAAAATTAAGTCACCAGGCCGAACTTTTTTTACCTTAGTTAAGCGACTATTTTCTGTAATTTTAGCTTTATTACTTATATTTTTCATGCTCTTCACACTCTCTTTTCTGGGAGGCTATGACTTCAAGTGGATCCATGATCAGCTGGACAGATTTCCAAAATTACAGCCCTTAATTTATCGGAATAATATCGGCGCTCAGAAAACATCACGCATTGAACAGAATAGTTTATTTACGGTGGAATTGTACTCAGATGTTTATGCTTGCAAAACCAAGCACTACAAATATATCTACAGACTATGATCTTAGAATTCCTCAATATCCACCTCTTCTTGGTGTTGGTCTCGAGCTCAATATTGATTTCCGGCTTATCTTTTTCTAACATGATCAAATTTTTTAGGTACTACCTTTTTTCAATAGGAATTTTACTATTGCTGAGGTCAGTAATTCTCTTGATAGTTTCTCTGGACGAAAATTTTTTAGAAGTAATTGAGAGCGCAGAGCCACTATTATTTTCTGCTGATCTACTTGGACTTTTACTATTTGGAGGTATTTTATCGACACGCGACCCTAAAGTTTTACAGAGGCATATTTTACTTTCAATCACTGCGACGATAATTTTTCTTTTAATCGCTACTAAGTCTGTAGCTGAAAATAAAAGTTTATCTTTTTTTATATTGTGTGCGGTAATTTTTCTATTTGTTTCTGGATCAATCTTTTTTCAGTGTGTGAAGTCGTTTTTATCTCTTAAGTACGGAAGAGAGTTTGCACTCAGCTTATTGTTTACTAGCTTTTTATCGGTACTTTTTTGGTTGGTAATTTTTTCTGCACAGTTAAATACACAAGAAACTATAAATTTTCAGAAAGATTTTGAAGTGTTTTGGCTCGGGATAAAAATGGGAATAATTTATCTGTGCATTTTTTTAAAAATGTTCATGAAAGAAGAGGTTAGGGATCATATTTTAGATTTTGTGGTCGATGAGACAAACAAAAAGACTCAAAAGCTTGCCGAAGATAATTTAGCACTTAACTATTTACCTTACCCTCTTATTCTTATAAACGAGAAAAGGATAATAACTTTTGCGAACTTACAAGCAAACAAAATCATTGGTATTTCGGTTCTTGAGAGTAGAAAAATGGGAGATGTATTTCTTGCGGAACAGATTTTAGTTGACGGGTCTATGATACTTTTCCGCTGTTATGAAAATAGAATGTTACAAATGTTTAAATGCACGGTGGAGAAAATAACTTGGAAGAAAAAGGTGAGTGAAATTTTAATTTTGGAGTTTTGTGACTTTAATTTTAATAGTTTCTCGAATTCTTTAGTTAATAGAGTACATGGAGTTGATGGTGAAATTCATGGAATCTTAGATCATAATTTTGCTATTTACAGGATGTCAGGATCTTGGAAAAAACTTCTTGACCCGATTGATCGTTTTTCTCATTCTGGACTCATTTGGGACAAACTACGACTGCTATCATTAGACAAAGCTGAAGTGAATCATCTGGAGAATTGTATTTCATCTGCACCTAATGCCGAGGGCTGGTTTAACATTAGAACTGCGCACTCTTTAAGAGTCAGATTAGAGAAGTTATATGCGCCTGACTATAAGCATTTCTATTATTTTTATGGGAAGCACACCTTCAAAAAAGAAGAGGAAACAGAAGAAAGAGAAGAAGAACATTTCAAATTTAGGTTTCAAGCATGATTACGAGGGTAAAAAATATTATTAACGGTAGAAAAGTTTCCCAAATACGGCACGACCACTTTATGGATAGATCTGAGCTTAGTTTACTTGTAGGAATTAAGGAGTCTCAGTTGGTAGCGCTTGAAAATGAAACTGATAATGAATTCGTTGATGTTGATCATCGTATGGACTGTGCTAGAAGAATCGCTCTCTTTTTTGGTTTGCCGAAAGATAATTTTTTGCAGTCGGATATTAGCAGAATCGAATATTCAGAGGTTACTACGCAATTGACCCAAGAAAAAAGCGAAAGTTTGTTTTCGGCTTCATTGGTAGACGAAAACTTATATGGAAAAGTAAAAGAGTTGAACGTCTTTAAAGTTTCCAAAGAGTATTTAGACAGAAGGCTCAGTTTGTCACAAGCATGGAAAATTTCTTTCTTAGATTGTGTTTTGGCATCACCATGTCTATTGTCTCCACTCATTGTTACTTTGTCTTGTCTTGTATTCTTCTTACTTAATTGACTTTAGGAAATATTTATGTGTCAGCAATTAAAATTTGTTGTGATAGATGATCACCCACTTATACGTGAATCCATGAAGGTAGTATTGTCTGATTATTTCATAGATAGCAGAGTGGAAGTCTTTCCATCAGTTGAAGCAGCTCTTGAATTACTAACCGCTGAACTAAAATTAAAAGAGCAATCAGACTGGTGGGTTCTAATGGATTTAGGATTAGGGGGAATTAGTGGGTTAGCGGCGATACGGTTAATGTTAGCCCTAGGAAAAAAAATAAATTTAATTACTATGTCTGGTAATGACGATGAGTTACACGTCGGTGCTTGTTTAGGAGCTGGAGTTAGGGCTTTCATTAGTAAGGGTACTGACATAGATAATATTACTGATCTCCTGTCATCTTTTATAAACAAGAAAGAGAAAGATGGTGTGTGGCTGTCAATCAACGGTATTGTTGAGGGTTCAGTAATTCCAAAAATTAGACTCACCGAACGACAAACACAGGTTTTATCAATGATCTGTGAAGGAAGATCAAATAAGGACATAGCATTTTCTCTCGGAATAACAGAAATTACTGCAAAATCTCACGTTGGTGGAATTTTTAAAGAGTTAAAAGTTATGAATAGAACTCAAGCGGTTTTAGCAGCTCAAAAGTTAGGGCTCGTAACATCTAAGATTTAGAGAGATGATCGCTGTCTTTGAAGGTTCTGTCACTTTTACTAGTCAAGGGAAAAATAGTCTCCGTGATTTTTTCTTGAAGTGTTAGTATTTGAAAAGGTTTTTGTAAAAACACAATATTTTCAGTTGAATTAAGTAACAAAGATTGGTTTGCCAAATCTGAGCAAAATATGATTGCTGGAATAGATTGGTTGAATTCATCACTTATTATTTCAATCGTTTGACTGGTCTCCTCAACTTCATTATCTGAATCAATTAGCAATAATTTTGGCGGAAAGTCAATCTTCTGATATTTGTTTATCACTTCTTGACCTGAATTACCGGAAATTATTTTTACCCTCAAGTCAGGGCCAAGTGATTCAATTGCATACCTAGTCTCAGAATCACTATCAACTAACAAGATTATTGTTGATGAAGGTTCTGTAAAAGTTATCTGAGGTAAAACTTCTGAAATCAACTGAGATTCAAGTTGTTCATTCACACTTGTTGTTTTGCATAATTTTGTCCTTGGAAGAGTTATGGAGAAAATAGACCCAATTTTTAATAGACTCTGTACCGTTATATTTCCTCCAATCTTTGCGGACAATCGTCGCGAGATGCTTAATCCTAGACCGATTCCACCACCACGATTTAATGCACTGTGAGAGAGGTGCCCTCGAGAAAACTCCTCAAATATTCTTCTTTTCATTTTGAGTGGAATTCCCTGTCCAGTATCGACCACAGAAATTCTACAGTGAGAATTTGTTCCAGTGACACGAACTCTGATACCACCCTCTGAGGTATATTTAACAGCATTGGAAATGAAATTTCTAACTATTCTTTCGAGGAGTCTTTTATCAGTTTCTAAATAATGCTGGGAACTTAAATTGGTAATAAATTCAATTTTTAAACCTTTTTCTTTTACATTTTCTCGGTGTTGTCCTATGATTTCTTTACAAAATTTATTAATATAAACTCGACTTATTTTTGGAAAAGTAACTCCTTGATCGAGTCTACTAGCCTCTAATAGACTTTCTAAAATGTCGTTCATATACTTGATACTTTGCTTAAGTCTTTTTAGTGTTTCAAAAGATTTTAACTCTTGACTCTTAGACAGGCTTGTTCCTAATAAAAGCTTTTCCAGAGAGCCAGTGTAAAGATTAATCGCATGGATTGGTTGCCGTAGATCATGTCCGATGGAAGCTAAAAAATTTGTTTGTGATAGAGCAATATCACTTATCCTTTTTTTTTCTGAATTTAACTTTTTAATTAGTCTATGAAGTCTCCGTGCAGATTTCAATCTGCGGAGATCCATTTGGAAAAAATTGGCGTACTTTATTAAAATAATAATCATTACCGCTGAACAAGATATCAAGATTCCAAATTCGGCCAACGAGTCGGATATCAAAAATAATATCGAGTTTAAAACTATGCTCATACCCGCATAACTTATAAAAAGTTTGAGGGAAGCCTCTTTAGAAACGAATAGTACTAAACCTACCAAAGTTACAGAAATAACATAGAATTTAGAAGCAGATGTAATATCAAATCTGAATATTATGAATCCTCCTAAAATCCACAGAAAAGCTATCGACCACAAGTAGATCTGGGAAGTTGTTTTGCTCAGAATCGTAAAGCACGATAGTAAACAAATACATAAAAGGCATGATAAAAGAAGTATGTGATCTTGATAGCTGAGAAGTGGGTCATACAGAAAGAAAAATACCATTGTGCTCATAAACGCACTTAAAAAAGCTGTGAACTTTGATTTTGAAACAAATAGTTTTTTAGATTCCAAACTTTTTCTCATAAAAAAAATATAAACCAATACTAAAGTGTTGACAATAAGGTGTCTATTATTATACTTAAGTATTATATAATTTGAATTAAATTTACTAATCACCATTTTTAGGAGTGATGATGGCTGAAATAACGCCGAGTAGTTCAGCTACTTCCTTAGGTAGTATGCAGGGATTAAAAAGTTTTGTCCCGGATGAGGGTTGGTATGAAATACCCGTTGATGACAAATTAGAGGATATCAGTGCCGTTGACGACAGCATAAAGAATAGTCCGTCAAAAATCTCAGAAAATTCTAGTTCAGCCAATTTGAACAAAAAAAGTGAGGAAAATCTCGGTGGTGGCTCTGTCGAAATGTCACCTGCCGAGCAAGAAGCTCTTGATGACGAATTCATCCAGGAGAACTCAGAGACGGAAATGAGTAATCTAGCGAGAAAAGTCGCTGAAACCAATTTATTGGTGGACAAAGCATTAGGCTCCATTACTGATGAAACTGGTGTATCTAGCCACTCCAAAAAGCTTGATGAGTTGGGTGAGAGTTTATCCGCTTTATTTGATCAGTTATATGAGGGTGCAGGCGGACCGGCTGAGAGTCCATGGAAAGCTATATCCGGGTCTTTAGACGATTTATCGAGCTTAATCGATAGAAGAGAAAATCTCCGCGAGGAATTAAGAAAAACCCAAGAGGACATTGATAAGTCACGACTAAATTTAATAGATAATATCGAGAGTGTTGCAAATCAGGAACAAGAGAGATTGACCATGATAAGAATGAGAAGCCGCTTAGCCACGGTAATGGCTGATAAATTGTTAAATAAATTGAGATAATAAAAAAAAAACTTGAAATAATGCTAAAGTATGATACAAGTATATACCTAAGTATCAATAAATTCGATTCGGAGGAAGGGAAATGGCTGACAGTTTACAGAAGTGGGTAGGGCGTAACAGGCCCCCAAGGGTTCAGATCACCTATGATGTTGAAATTGGTGATGCAATCGAGAAAAAAGAATTGCCTTTCGTTGTTGGAATGATAGCTGATTTATCTGGAGAGCCGTCCGAACCTCTTCCAAAATTAAGAGATCGAAGATTTATTGAGATTGACAGGGACAATTTCAATGACGTCATGGAAAAAATCTCCCCTCGTTTAGACTTAACGGTTCCTGATACTTTGACTGACGACCAAAATTTAAAAGTTGAGCTTTGTTTTAAAAAGTTTGATGATTTCCATCCTGAGTCAATTGTTAGCCAAATACCTCGTTTAGCCAGGCTTTTAAAAGTGAGGCAACACTTACGTGACTTATTGGGAAAATTGGACGGAAATGATGAGCTAAACAGCTTGCTTGAAAATATTGCTAGTAACAAAAATGAATTGAAAGAACTAAAGGCGGAGACGACAGATAAAGAGAACAGCAAGCAGAAGGATGAGAAGGGTTAATTTCTCAGGAAATGAATTTAGAGTATCTAACATTACAGGTGACTAAAAATGGCTGAAAAAAAGACTGAAAACGAATCCAGCAGCGAGTTGGCGCTGATTGAAAAAATTATAGAGGAAGGCGGGATGGTCAATAATCCAACCCAAGTGCCCTATGCTAAACAATTAATAGGACAATTTGCCACTGAACTTTTGGATGAGGGTATGAAATTTAGTCCAGAAAAAGGTGTTGTTGCCATGGTCAACGATAGAATATCTGCAATTGATGAAATAATATCTGACCAACTAAATGCGATTATGCACCATCGCGAGTTTCAGGAGTTGGAGAGTTCATGGACTGGATTAAAAGATATGGTATTTGGGACTGAAACTGGACCTAAATTAAAATTACGGTTACTTAACTCAAAAAAATCAGAATTACTGAAAGATTTAGAAAAAGCAGTTGATCATGACATGAGCATACTTTTCAAAAAAGTTTACGAGGACGAGTATGGGACTTTTGGTGGAAATCCTTTTTCGATGATAATGGCCGACTACTACTTTTCTAGGCATCCCCAAGATATTGTACTATTAGAAAAAATTTCGAAGGTTGCTGCTTCAGCTCATGCTCCATTCGTTGCCGCTGCTGATCCTGCTCTTTTTGACATGAAATCATTCGTTGAGCTCGGTACGCCGCGTGATCTATCAAAAACCTTCGAGAGTGCTGAATTAGTAACTTGGAAAGCATTTCGTGAGTCTGAAGATTCTCGGTATGCAACTTTAGTCCTACCTCGTTATGCGGCGCGGTTACCTTACGGTTCGAAGACGTCTCCTGTTGAGGGTTTTTCTTTTGAGGAGGATGTTGACGGTAAAGATCACTCTAAGTACTTGTGGGCTAATTCTTGCTATCAATTAGGGTTAAGAATTACGGATGCTTTTGCTAAGTACGGTTGGACCAGTGCAATAAGAGGAGTTGAGGGTGGTGGAAAAGTAGAGGGAATGACTGCACATACGTTTAAAACGGATGAAGGTGATATCGTACTTAAGTGTCCGACAGAAGTTACTATAACGGACAGGAGAGAAAAAGAGCTTAATGACTTAGGCTTTATTGCTATAGTAAATTCAAAGGGATCGAATTTCGCTGCTTTTTTTGGTGGTCAAACAGTTAATAAGCCAAAAATTTATAATTTAGATTCTGCAAATGCAAATGCAAATCTATCTTCGCGACTACCATATATGCTCGCTGCCTCAAGATTTGCTCACTACATAAAAGTAATTATGAGAGATAAAGTGGGCAGCTTTCAAAGTAGGGCTACAGTCGAGGCGTATCTTAATACCTGGATATCTGATTACGTGTGTTTAAATGATAGTGCTCCTCAGGAGACAAAGGCAAAGTTACCTTTAGGTAATGCCCGAGTTGATGTTTCTGAGGTGCCTGGAAAGCCAGGTGTCTATCAAGCGGTTGTATTTATAAGGCCGCATTTTCAAATGGAAGAATTAACTGCATCAATACGTCTGGTTGCTGAGTTACCTCCTCCTGCGGCATAAATTAGAAAAACTAGCACACAATGAAAAACTTTAAATCTAACCATATTATGCGGAGTGGAAACTATGAGTTCTAATGACATTTATCACCTGATAATTTCTGATGTTAAGGGAAACGATACTATTCTGTTGGATGATGAAGCCGGCATTCTGTGTAAAACATGGAATATCAAGGCCACCATGCCAATGCAGCTAGACATTGCAAATACAGAAAGAACTGCTGGAAGAGTTGTTTTTACAGACATGATTTTCACAAAAATGGCAGACCTTGCTACCCCTGCACTCTATTCATCTTGTGCATCTGGAAAGGTTCATACTGCAACCCTCAGGGTTGGTAGAACTGCTTCTGGAGAATATTTACCAATGTTTACGTTTGTTATGAGTAACGCTATGATTTCCACCATTAAAACCGAAGCAACCGGCGATGGAAATTTCCCCACAGATTTTTTTCAATTGAATTTCTCACAGATAACAATTGAATATAAGCAACAGGGCATTGATGTTCTTAGCCCTGGAAATGATTCCTTCGGCTGGAATTTGTCGCTTAATATGCCAGCTTAAGTAATGAGTCTGTTTTACGGAAAGGGTATAAAATGTCTCGTCTTCAAACCGGAGGGTTTGTACCACTTTTCGAAAAGTTAGGTCAAGCTATTAGTGGTTTAGAAGGATTCGAAACTAACTATCTTTCTATTCGGGGTGTCGAGCAATCTATTTTTAAAGAGTTGAGAAGAATTGTATCTACCCGCTCTAGATTGTCCTTCGATGCTTTCTTGGATAGAGAGCTTTCTGTAATAGATTATGGATTACCAGATTTTTTTGGATTTTCTATCCAAAATTTGGACCATCGAAACTTAGTGAAACAAGCATTAAAGAAGTCGATTGAGAAATTCGAACCCAGACTGACGAACCTTGAAATAAGTTGCTGGCAGAAGGATCATAGTAAAACTTCACTTTTTTTTGAGATTTCTGGAGTCATACTTTTTGAGGAAAATCTAAAAAAAACGACTTTTTTAATTTCTTCAGATGATTATGTTTCTGACGAAAGTCAAGAGGAGGTGATGAGTTGAGTAGTGCGGATGAACTTGACCTTCTCGATTACTATATTAAGGAATTAGATCTCCTGAGAAGGGAAGGTAAGGATTTTGCTCAAAGGTTTCCTAAAATTGCTTCTCGTCTAGATTTTAGAGAATCGGAGTCACTAGACCCGCATACTGAACGTTTGATAGAGTCTGTTGCATTTCTAACTGCAAGGGTACATAGAGATATTGATAGGGAATATTCTCAAATTGCCTCAAATATGTTGTCCACGTTGTGTCCCTCTTTGCTTCAGCCAGTTCCCTCATTAACTATCGCACAATTTCAGCCAGACAAGAAATCAGGTAGATTAACTTCTCCATTAAGAATTCCAATGAATTCAGTCTTAAGTACAAAAGCTTTAAGTGGAGAAATTTGTAAGTTTAGAACTGTATGGGACCTTGATATTATTCCACTTGAAATTACCTCAATAAATATTGACGAACAAGACCATATAATTATTAAACTAAAATTAATTCAAGGAGTCACCTTATCAGAGTTATCTTTAGATAAGATTACTTTTCATTTAACAGGCGATTGGAGGATGGTTTCAGCGATATATGAAACTGTTGCTAGTCGAGTAAAATCTATATCAGTACGGGACTTTCGAAACAAAAATATAAAATTGGAAAGTAATTCTATAAGGTTAAAGGGATTTAATGAAGATGAAATGGCCCTTCCTCAGCCTGCTGGATCTCATCAAGCCTATGCTCTTTTACAAGAGTATTTTTCTTTTCCTAGGAAGTTTCAATTTTTTACGATAGAAAGAATCAAAATGTCTAATTTTGAAGGAGACCAATTGATTATTGATATTGATGTTGGCGCGTTATCCGGACAAGTAAAAAAGATAAGTCGAGAAAATTTGATGGTAAATTGTGTTCCGATCATAAATTTATTTCCAAAAATGAGCGAGCCGATTAAAACCAATGATTATAGATATGAAGAATTATTGGTAGCAGATCAGGTTTCCGAAGCAAGTACGGAAATCCACTCAGTCTTGAGTGTTACTGCCTCAGGTCCACACTCAAAACAATCTAAAATTATTCCGGAATTTTCCACTGCTGAAAGTCATATACAAGTTGATGATTCCACTGAAGGAGGAGTTTACTGGTCTTCAAGACGACAGAGGAGCTTAAGAAAGGATATAACTGGTTCAGATATTTTTTTAAGCTTTATAAACCAAGAACACAACGAAGTTAGACCAGATGCATCAGTAATATATGCAAATTTGCTATGTACTAATAGGAAGCTAGCTCAGCAAATTCCACAAAAAGCAAACTTCGAATGTGAAGGAATATCAACTAGTTTCCTAGTGCAATGCTTGTATGAACCATCCAGGCAGACAGAACCTCCATTCGCTAGTCAAACGATATGGAGACTATCATCTTTATTGACATTAAACCATTGCTCCTTAGTTACTGGCGAGACAGGAATAAAACAGCTAAGACAAATGTTGTCTCTTTTTGCCTCAAATAATATCAAGGATCTTGATCAGATTCGCGGATTATTAAATCTTCAAGCAAAGGGAGTAACTAGTAGGTTTAATAATGAAGCATGGAGAGGTTTTTGCAGGGGTGTAAATGTGACTATTGATTTAAACCCTGACGCTTTCGTTGGATCTTCAATGATTCTTTTTTCAAAAGTGTTAGCGCATTTCTTTTCCCTTTATACAACGATAAACTCTTTTGTTTCTTTATCCGTAACAAGTAATGGTGAAACTTTGATTCAGATACCTGCTATGAGTGGCAGACAGGAGTTTATTTAAATGAAAAATAAAAATAGCCAATATGTTTTGAATTCTCAGTTAGAAGAATTAGTAAATTTTCCTGAAAAATATGATCTCTTTAAGGCTATAAGTATTCTTGAAAAAGCCTCTCTGAATCAATCTAAGAATTCAATGATAACGGGTGGGCTAGATGGGAATTTTTTCCGATTAGGAGGAAAATGTTCATTACGTTTTGAGTCGAGTGATATAACAACGGTAACAGAAGATATAAGAGAAGACGTAAAATATAAACTAGTAACTCCTTTTATGTCTTTGGCAACAACTTCGGGACCATTACCTCAACCATTCTGCGAATTAATTTTAGCTAGAAATGCCTCAAGAGATTTTGCTACATCAGAGTTTCTAGATATCTTTCACCATAGAATTTTATCGCTATTCTATCTAGCTAGAAAAAAAAGATATGTTTCGCTGTCCTGGGAATCCAGTGATTCCTCGTTATTGGCCAGAGCTATAAATAATATAGCTGCTTTAGGAAGAGGAGAGACAGACCATAAATCAAAAGAGCAAATGCCGTGGTTGAGGCATGCTGGAATTCTAAGTGGAATTCCAAGATCTTTAACAGGTCTGATATCAATACTTAGGGATAGATTTAAACTTGAGAAAATATACGGAGAACAGTTTGTTGGCGGTTGGCAAAGTCTTTCCATGGACGAATTAGTTTTTTTACACGGAAAAAATCACAAAATCAGACTTGGAAAAAATAGCATTTTAGGCAAAAAAATTTGGAGTAATGCAAGTTCAATAAAGTTGATACTTAATTTAGATGACTGGCATAACTTCTTGGAATTTATTCCTTCTGGAAAGAAATTTAGAGTTTTAAAAAATTTGATATTGGGATATTTATCAAGTGATTTAGAGGTAAAAGTTGCATTATTTCCAAAAGTAAGTGATTTAAGGCCGTTAGTTCTATCAGCTAACAAAGAATTTAGACTTGGCTGGTCGTCATGGTTAGGAAAGCCAAGTTCCACAAGTCAGGGGCAAGTAAATTTGAAGCTGGGTGTATTATGAGAGAGGGATACAGTCAAAGTGGAACAACAATAAAAGTTAAAACTTCTCTCGGAAAAGATTTTTTTATATTAGACTCATTTTCTGGTAATGAATATCTCTCTGGGCTTTTTCATTTTCAATTAAATTTAAGGTCAGAAAGTACTTTTGTCGATCCAAAAATCATAGTTAATACCGAACTTAGTATTTCTATCTTCAGCGCGGATGAACCCTCCAGATTTTTCTCTGGCGTGGTATCGGCTTTTAGACAGAAAGGAATTGACTCACAATTCGCGTACTATGAGGCTGATGTTACTCCTGATTTATGGTTATTAACATTAACTACTAATAGGTTAATTTTCCAGAACTTAAGTGCTGTCGAAATTATCACTGGAATTCTGGAGAGTAACGGAATAGCCTACGAAAATAGACTAACAAAAGCATATAAAAAAAGAGAATACTGCGTCCAGTACGACGAAACTACCTTTAATTTTATTTGTCGGCTTATGGAAGAGGAAGGAATTTTTTACTTCTTCAATTTTTCTGAGTCTGGTAGTACTGTGGTTCTTGGTGATTCTTCCGACTGCCATAAAGATTGTTTAGGATATGCATTAGTTTACAGAGCAGAAAAGGCTGAAAGAAGTGAAAATAATACAGTTTCTAAATTTGAGACCAGTGGAAAATTAATAACAGCAAACTTGGACTTGAGGGACTATAATTATTTAACCCCAAATTTAAAGATTTCTTCGTTTAAAAGTAGTGGATTTGGAGTTGGAGAAAAATATCAATATCCCGCAAAAGCACTAGATCTAAACGAGTCTGAATTCCTTTCAACCGTAAGATCTGAGGAAATTAGTAGTGATTTTTTATCTAACTATGGAGAAAGTGTTTGTCCTGAATTGAGTGCCGGTTCAACTTTCAGTTTGACCGGTTACTCAAATCCGGTTGTAAATCGCCGGTATGTTTTAAAAAAGGTTTTTCATGAGGCCAAGGATAATTCATATAAAAATAGTTTCGATGCCTTCCCCGAAGAGTCTATTTTCAGGCCCCCTTACATTGCACAAAGACCGTCCGTTAGTGGTAGCCAATCTGCGATAGTAGTTGGTCCTCCGGGAGAAGAAATTTGGACAGATAATTTAGGTAGGATTAAAGTTAAATTTTTTTGGGATCGATCAAATTCTAATGATCAAAATTCGTCCTGTTGGATCAGAGTTTCTCAAACCTGGGCAGATACTGGCTGGGGAAGTTTGTTTATTCCTCGAATAGGTCAAGAGGTAATTGTTACGTATATAGACGGTGACCCCGATCGCCCTGTTGTTACAGGCTGTCTATATAACGCCGAGCGAGACAGACCGGTTGAACTTCCGGCAAACCAAACGCAAAGCGTTATCAGAACCCGACCCTTTTCAAAGCCTCCCGATACTAACTCCGGAAACTCCGATTTTGTTACGGATGTATCAAGCCTCATTTCATCAGCAGATGAGATGGCAAACAACATTATCACAACACAAAAAAGTTCTCAGGATTTATTTGGTACATTTATACAAATTGGAGATGATGAACCAAGAAGTGATAGGGGCGTTGGGAATGAAATACGTTTTGAAGACAAGACAGAAAATGAGGAATTATATTTACATGCTCATAAAAACATGAAAGTTGACATAGAAAATGATTTTACTACTAAGGTTTATTTTGGAAGCGAGCTTCATCAAATCAAAAATGGAGATTTAAATACTGAAATTTTAAAGGGAAATGAAACTCATCTCGTAGAGAAAGATAGAGAACTTACGATCAATGGAGAAGAAAAGCACATAAATACAAAGAATTTTGTTCATGAAATTGACGGCAACTATGAGTGTAAAGTGAAGGGAGATTATACATTAATAGTCGATGGAGACTTGAAAATAGCGGTCAAAGGGAAAGTATCAATAGAGGCAGACGATCAAATTAATATTGTCACGAAAAAAAATTTTAAGGCTGAATCGTCATTGGGTTTTGAAATAAAATCTGATTACACTGTTGGAATCGAAGCCTCACTTTCAATGGAAATGAAATCTCTCTCATTAGATATAAAAAACTCAGTGAGCACGGCGATTACAGCGGGAGCCTCCATGAAACTAAAAGCTGGTGCTGCGATAGCTTTGGCTGCCCCCGCAGTAAAGCTAGGAGCATAAATATGAGTGACGAAGAGATGCTTGAGCAGTTTGATGACGATGGCAATATTTCCTCGAGAGTCACCAGGAAAAATAAAAAATTAGACGGATTATTTGAGACTTTTGATAAGGACGGTAATACCGAATTAAGGATGAATTATGTCAACGGAATCTTAAGCGGGCTATCAGAGATATTCTATAAGGGTAAGATTACTACCAAACGAAATTATGAAAGAGGTCTTCTTAATGGTAAAGGCATAATTTATGATCCTTCAGGACAAGTTAGTGCTAAAGTATTTTATTGTGACGGAGAGTTACATGGTGAAGCTTTATATTACAGCCGGGGAATTCTCTCTAGAAGAGTAAATTACGATATGGGGTTTATGGATGGAATTGCAGAACAATATTCAGACACCGGATCGCTAATTAACCAGTCAACATATAAAAAAGGTGTTCTTGAAGGAACCACAAAATATTTTTCTCCTAGCGGGGAACTCGTACGAGTCATAATCTACGAAAACGGTGTTCCAAATAAGAATAAGTCTATTAGCGTCAGCGATGAACTGATTCAAAGTAAAAAGGGCAAGACGAGTACTCTTGACAAAATAAGCGATATTTTTAGAGGAGAATAAATGATGTTAGAAGTACTGGTTGCAAATTTGTCGATTTTGAAATGTAGTCAGGGAACTATACCTAGTTCTTTAACAATTCCTCCGGACAACTCTGTGAATTTAGTAACCACTGGTTTTCCAATAGCAACTGCTGCTCATCATCTACCACTTGTAAACATTTTACCTTTTAGTATGTGTAAGTCTTGGTATAATCCAACAGTGCTAGCTGCGGGTTTAAATCTAAAGCCTAAGCCACTAATACCTTTCGTGGATGAGCCTATCCCACAACCTTGTATTCCTATGACGTTTGAGAAGTGGGAAGACGGATCGAAAACTACTACTGTCAAAGGTCAGTCTGCAGTTACGATGACGTCAAAATGTAAATGTTTATGGCAGGGAGAGATCACACCAGTAATATCATCTCAATTCATTGTTCAGGCATTGTAGGATTTATATGTATAACTTAACATTTTCATTCTCTACTCGCTTAGTAGTCATAGTTATCTTGAGTTTTCTAATCTTTCTTTTGACTACCATGTTTTTAGGGTTCGAATTAGGTAAGAGATTTGCTAAAGCGAAAATGACTGAACAAATGAATTCTGTTAAGGTCACGGAAGTTGCCGATAACAAAAGAAAGACGCTTGAAAAAAGGCCTGAAGGCTTTGGTGATGATGAATAAGAAATATTTCCTGTATCTTACGATTCCTTTACTGCTTAATTTAGTGAGTTGTTCGGTGCTCGATGTTCCCCTTAAAGCTTATACAGCAGCCAAAGAGTTTGCTTTTCCAGCGGGTGAAAAGCTAAATTGGGAGCAAGTAAGTATTGGAATGGGTCCTGGTGCTAATAAAGATTTTCCGTTAACAGTGGATGTTGTCATTGTTCTAAAAGAGAGTCTTGTATCAAAAATTAGTAATTTGTCGGCTAAAGATTGGTTCCAATCGAAAAGAAATTTTATTCAAGCTTTTGATACACATTTGGTAGTAAAAAGTTGGGAACTAGCGCCTAAGGATGTTCTAAGAATTCCAGCAAAGATGTTTGGTGATGAGCGTATTTTCGCTGCATTTGCTTTTGCAGATTATTTGGTTTTAGGTGATCACAGGGTAAGAATTGATCAACTGGAGGGAGTGATTCTACTCGAGTTTGGTGATGATAGTTTTGCAGCATTCGGGAAAAAAAAAAATTAAAGATTGAGAGAAAAAGAAATGAATATTCTTAACCGGATTCAGTGGCATGAGGGAATGCTTTTAACTCCTCAGCACTTTCAGGTAGAGTCGACGAGAATTGACTCTTTGATAGCTTGGCACTCCTTAGCTAGCTCTGATAAGTCTTGGGGAATTAGGAAATGTAAATTTGATAATTCACTTTTGGCTTCTGGAATTCTTCGAGTATTACAGATTGATGTTCTTATGCCTGACGGAACTGCTATTGTTGAAAACTATGAACAAGATCAAAAACGGTCATTGCAAATCGAACTGGATGAGCATGAGTTAATCTTAAAAGAAAAAGGCAAGTTAGATGTTTACCTTGCGTTAGCCATAGCTGATGGTATCAAGGGGTTGGACGGTACTAGTCGATTTGATTCTGTTATTACAGACCCTATCGAAGATGTTATTTCAGAAGCAGATGCAGTTGACATTCCAAGGCTCAAACCAGCGCTGAAACTGATTGCTGGAGATACACCGACCGGTGGATTTAAGTTCTTTAGATTATGTACTGTTATTAATAGAAACGATGTCATCGCCCTTGGCGATGAATTACCGGCAATGGTAGATGTCTATGCTTGCCCGAAGCTTATAGATGATGTGAGAAAATTCGCGGAAAATTTGAGGGGTAAGGCAACGTTTATTGGGCGACAGCTTTTATCCAGACAAGACTCAAAAGGAGATGACGATAAATTTTTATTGCTTCAGAGGTTGAGTTGCTTAGTTAGTGACCTTCCAAATATTGAGGCAATTCTGTCACTCCCTAATATTTCTCCAATTGGTTTATATCTTTGCCTTTCTTCGGCATTAGGACCACTAAGCCAATTGAAAATTGGAGGATTACCTCCCACAGTAGCACGTTACGATCATGAAAATTTACATTTAACATTTAACAAATTATTAGCTGACCTAAATAGTCTAATAGATCAAGTCAGTCAGGATTACCGCGAGGTTCCGTTTTTGTTTGAAAATGAAACCTTTAGTTTGAGATTAAGGTCAGAATGGATTAGTAGTACATTAATTATTGGAGTAAAGGGTTTGAGTACATCGGACGCGGATCAGTGGGTTCGATCAGTAATTATCGGTTCCGAAAAGTCTATGGAGGAATATCGAGAAAAGAGAATTTTGGGTGCTAAGCGCCGAAGTGTACAAACTGTTGAAAATTTAAATTTAAGAGCGCCGCCTGGCACTCATTTATTTGAAATACTAACCCCGAAAGATATGCAAGAGTCAGATTATCGTTTATTCATAGCTCCATCTGGACGTCTGGAAAAGACTCCGGTGCCAGATGATATCTTACTTTATATCAAAGGGGTCTCAGGTTAACTGAGCGATCACCGAACCATGTTTAACTTAAAACGTCCACTCAACGAGCCAAAACTTGGATTACAGGCTAAGAGCAATGAAGTCTTTGAGACAGATCCTGTTGATCTAGCTGATGGCTTACTTCTTCGCCAGTTTCGTACTTTTGTACACGAAGTCTTCGAAATTATAAATACTGTGCAACCACTTAAAACAGAGAACGAAAAAATCAAGCAAGGGGAAAACAGGGTAAGAGACGGTGAAATTGAATCTGAACAGAATTCATTCAATAAACTTGCAGCGGAAGTTAATGACTCTTTGTCGAAGTTGATTGAAGTACAGCATTTGGAGTTACTAAGAAAAGGTTCAATTATCGAACAGAAACGTACTGAGGAAATAAAATACTTAAAAGCCGCTGTGGCCGATGAATTACTATTAATATCATTTTGGCCGGCAAGAAAATATTACAAGGATCACTTGATAGAAACTAGATTGTTTGGAACCGGGATAGCTGGAGAGAAAATCTTTGATGAAATAGACATCTTGCTCAGCACCCCGCCAGGGAGAGACCCTCAAATTGATTTACTTTACCTGTTCGCATTATCGATTGGTTATGAGGGAAAATTTAGAGGTTTAAATCCCGAAAAAAAAATAGGTAGTATTATGCGTGAGCTTTTCAGACATTTGGCCAGGAGAGAGCCCGCTCTATTTATTAATGACGGTGCTCAAAATGGAAAAGGAAGGAGAATCACTGAAAGTGCATATGACAATATAATTACTAACACTAAGCCAGTAAGAGTGTTTAGAGTTAGTAAACAGACGATTGTGTTTATAATAATATTTATAGGTATTCTTGCTCTGTCTCAAGTCATCTATGTATTTTTAACGCAACCTCTCAGGGATTCATTGCAATCAATTTCTTTCAATAGTGAGAGAGGTAATATTCAGACTATGTTGCCTGGTGGTGTTGTGAGCTCGAATTATGAGGACAAAGGTTCATTTCATGGATAGTGATATAGCTCTAATATGGATTTTTTTAATTTTGGTCATAGCAATTGTAGTATTCGGAGCTGCAATATTTTTCAGTATAAGAAAGCCTGATAGTAAAAATCCACAAAGACCTTTAAATGTCTATTTAATGCGTAGAATTTTTCGCTCTGCCATAAAAAAAATCGAGACGAATATAATATCAAGCAATAAAAAATACGATATCCCTTGGGTGGTTTTATTTAATGAGGGTACTACTGAGCAACGTCTTCCCTTAGAAAAAAGTGGCATTACTGCGACGCTGCGCTCTGACGACGATAACAAGCTAGAATCTACTTCGTTCATTTGGCATTTCTTTTCACGCGGGGTGTTAATTGAGTTGAATAGTGACTCACTTAGAGCAGGAGAGTTTGACGATATTTCTGAAAACCGTTGGGAGGAGTTTTTAAGGTTATGTGGTAGCTATAGATCACAGAGACCAATTGATTCCATTGTGATCTCCATTCCTGCAAATTTGTTGCTTAAAGGGTCTTCAGAGAAAGATGTAAAGCAGCGTATTTCCGATCTTGCAGAGAATACGAGTAGAAGAATATGGATTGCTCAAAATCGATATGCTATGCGATTTGGAGTTTATGTTGTGATATCTGGTTGTGAAGAGGTTGAGGGATTTTCTGAATTTGGAAGCGTTTTACCAAAATCGATGAAAGATGGAATTTTTGGTTGGTCTTCCCCCCATGATGCAAGCGTTATCTTCAACTCTACCTGGGTAGGAGAAGCTTTCGATTCAATTGAGTCTTCTGTTTTAAGGTTAACGGCGGAGTTAGCTGCGTCCGATGTCAGATCTGGGGCTAGAATTAAGGAATTTCTACTACCATCAAATATAGCGAAGCTTCGTAGCGGTCTTCAAGTTTACTTGCAGAAGCTAATGGGAATAAATAGTTTCCATGAACCATTTTTTTTCAGAGGAATTTATCTCTCTGGCCAACAAGATGCTCCCCTATTTTTAAAAGATGTTTTTGAAATAAAAGTTTTTCCAGAGTATGGAATTGCCCGTGCAGCACATTCCCAGAAACTAAAAAACCCAATTATGAATAGATTCGTACGTTGGACATTGATTTTATTCTTTTCCGTTTGGAGTCTTGGGCTGATTTTCACTACTGTGAAAGGCAGTCAGATACTTCCAAAGCTGGTTGCAGGTATTGAAGGATTAAATAAGGATGCTCAGCAAAAGAATCAAGCAGCGAAATCAGGTGAAATTTTAGATTTTGAATGGTATAGAAATACTGCAGTATCGTTAATGGTAGGTTTAGAAGAAGTCGCTTCTGCTCGAATTGGTACGGATGTTGAAAATCTCTATAGTCCTTTTATCCCAGGGTCCTGGCCCTTATTTGATGATGTTTTTCAGCGATCTGTTAAAAGAATTGAACGAGATTTTGGGGAGCTTGGTATTAATACGTTTCGAAGGGCACTTGAATTAAAGACAGCAGAGCTTACCGGGTCACAGTATGATGAATTATCGGGTGCATTATTAAATGCTGGTAGTAGTTGTTTAAAGCCTAAGGTAAAAACAATTGGATTGACACCAAACGTTTCAGAGTCTCTAAACATACCAGTTCTTCCTGAGTTTCGATCTTTGCAAATGTTCGTTTTAGAAGCTGAGGAATTAGAGAAATCTGTAAAAGCAATGAAACGCTTAAAAATAAATTCGCGAACAAGTGAAGAGGATCTTCGTTTTTTAGCACGTTACGCACTCAATGTCGATTTGAGTGGGGAGCTAAGCGGAATTATTAACCTTTTTCAAAGATCAGTGAAAGAGGGCAAGGATATAGTTGATGCTGAAAAGATCTCTTCAGCACTGAGGTGCAGTATGGTTGAAGGTATCTTGGCTTTAAATAATAAAATATTTGCTGAAAATCCATTAATAGAAGATGAGCGTAATATCATTGAGAAACAAGAGAAATTCTTGGCGCTACCATTATTACAGAGGAGTAGCGGGGAAATCATAGACATATTAACTGGAATGCAGTTAGCTATTGAGGAACAAGAGCTTTTAGTATCTCGGGGTGGCGGATTATGGATGGATAAGCCCAATCTGAATTTAGGTTCAGATTACGAATTATTTCTTAGTAAAATTGCAGATAACAAATTACTTGGAAAAGACATTGCTGAAAAAATTAATTTCAAAACAGAAAAAGACTTCGCTACTATGAAAGTCCAATACAATACGCTCATTATACGGGGGGGCACCGAAGTTGGACTTGAAGCTACTGTAGATAAAAATGGTAATGAAGTTTATGAATTATCAAAAGCTCGTAAGACCTTGAGAGATGCTTTGGAAAAACTATTGGATGAACCTTTCATGGTTCCTACAGTTGGACAGGGACTGAATCTTGAATCAGATGTTACTAACTTTGTTTCCTGGGATGCAAATTATTTAAATGAGGCGTTAAAATTAAAGAGTTATAGAGATAAAATTCTAGCAGACGACATCCCTGTCTTTCCAAAAATTTATCAACCAATTGTTAAAAAAGTTATTGACCAGCAAATTAGTTTGAGACTGACAGATCTTTTAATGCAGGCATACTCCAAAGGGGTTTATTCAGGGCAGGAACTTAGGAATGTATCCTCGGGAAGAAACAGTACTAGTTACAGTTTAAATTTAGAAAAATTAGATAGTATTAAAAAATTATTGCGCGATATGAATCGGTTTGACGAAGTTGAGACGCTAAATGATGTAATTTTTTCAGATGCTTTATTAAGGCTACGTTTAATAAATGATGATTTTATAAATAAAAGCTTTTTCTCACCTTCTGATCCAAAGTTCTCCAGATGGAAGGGAGGAAAGGGTTTAATGCGTTCTGTATTTGGTGTTAACGATACACTTGAGATGATTGAGGCAATTCAATTTCAAGTAAATGAGATCGAAGATTTTGCAATTCTTGCTGCAGCCTATTCTAATGGGTTACCGGACGATTTTTTGTCAAGGGAAAAAAGCAGATGGAAATCTATTTATTCAGAAATTGAGGCATATAAGAAAAAGTTGCCAACCAGTAACATTGCTCGGTTAGAGAAATTTTTAATCTCACTCTCAAAAGATTTTGACTTACAAAACTGTACGCGTATTTTAAACGAGAATACTCCGGCAATATCTGCAAATAATTATTTCAAGGCACAACATTTACGAATGTACACAAACCTAAATAGAAAATGTCAAGAATTAAGAATTCAAGGATCACTAGAGAAATGGAGAGTTTTTTCAAATGACTTCGAAGAAATGGTTGGAAATAGAAAACCTTTCATAAGGTTTGGAAAAGATATCTTTAAGGCGAAAGAATTTCAGAGATCAAGAAATATTGAATACTATGAAATTCAAGACGTTTTCTCTCGGATACCTACTTTACTTGAAGTTGAGGAATTAGCAACGGGAGAAGAGAAAAAAAACGAGTTGCGGGAATTTTATTCTCAACTTTATGAAGTTAAGAATTTATTTGCTCCATTTTTACAGGAAAACTCATCGGGAGACTTAAGCTATGGCATAAATCTTAAATTCAGGACTAATAGAGATCAAGAGTTAGAGGCAAACCGGATTATAGATTGGTCAATGGAGATTGGTGGAGAAATATTTAATTTAAGGGATAAGCCTAGACAGTTATTTTGGAGACCGGGCGACTCTATTTTAGTTAGGCTAAGGTTCGCAGAAAATACACCTGTAATACCCGCAAAGATGAGGAAGAATCCTTACTATTCGAGTAATAAAAAAACTCTTATTTATAAGTTTGACGGTCCCTGGGCTTTATTTGATATGCTTCAATTGCATAGGGCTGGCTATTTAAAAAAAGATAGAGATAGAGAAGAAACAATGATGTTTCAATTTCCAATAAAAATATTCAGAGACAGAGAAAAGAAATTATCTGCAAGTATGACAAACGCTAGGGTGTTTATTTCGTTGACAATAAATGATCCAGTTTCAAATAAAGTCATGAAATGGCCAAAAGTATTCCCCACTAAAGTTCCGAAATTGGATTCAGATACCGGGTCAGTAGTTCTCAACAGCTTAGAGTAAATAATGTAATGAGTGAAAAAGAAACTGCAATTGCACATCTATTATATCCAATTTCAAAAAGCAAGCCCTGTGGAGAATGGATAAGGTATGAGCCTGAGTTCCAAGGGTTGTCATTTGATAGGGAGGAAGAAAACCCAAATCTCCCGATGGGGGAGTGGGAGCGCCCATTAAAGAAGGTTGATTGGGCAAAAATTAAAGCAAGATGTGAGAATTTAATAAAATCTAAATCCAAGGATCTACTTTTAGTGATTTGGTTTTGTGACGCATCAATTCGATTGAAAGGACTCAACGGATTATTGAATGGAGTTACTCTTTTTAATGATCTTGTAAATTGCTATTGGGATAGTATATGGCCAGAGTACGATAACACTGACTCGGAAGCGAGATTAATTCATCTCTCTTGGCTAAATTCTAAAGTTCTCGAAGTATTAAGAAATAACCTAGTTTTATTGCCTCTAAACGAAATTCGTGAAGAGAATATATATTTCAGGGATTGGGAGTTCCACAAAAATTCACATCGCTCCACAGTAAGTGACGATAAGCCTTCGAGGGAAAAAATTAGAAAACAAGTCTTGGAAAGTGATGCCTTTCATCTCTCGATGTTGATGGAAAATAGTAAAAAAATAATAGTAATCATTGAAAAGTTTGAAAAAAAGTTAGATTCTCTTCTAGGAGCGGATGCTCCTTCATTTTCTAAATTGACGGAGTTTATTGGTTCTGTTGATAAGGCCTCAATTCAATTACAAGGAGATATAAATAGAAAATTTAAAAAACCTGAATTGAGTTATGTTAATGAGAAGAAAGAATCTTTCCAAGTAGAGAAAAAAGAAGATTTTAAAGAGCCAGAGTCAAATAAAGAGGAGAGTGTTAGCAAGTATGTTACAAAGGCAGCTGGCACATACAACTCAAGGGAAGAGGCTTATCAGGCTATAAGCAGTATAGCTAAATATTTAGAGAATATTGAACCGCATAGTCCTACGCCTTATTTGTTACGGCGGGCTGTAAAGTGGGGAAATATGTCCTTAGAGGAGTTAACCCAAGACATCGGCAAATATGACGGATCTTTAGAAGGGTTGTTGTCCGCCATCGGGTCGAGTAAGGAAAAAAGTGGTTAGTTGTCAGTTCCTGAATTGATAACGCTTGACTTCTCAGAACGGTAAGGCCCGTCTTTTCCTATCCCAAAAACTTTGTATCGATTTTCAACTTTCTTTTCTTCAATAGTGGTTTCATTTTTCTTAGATTGTTTTTCAACCTCATTAATACGAGTGCTATTTGATTCCATTTTCACATTTTTAGATGGTTTCTCTGGCACTGTTTTGTGATTTTTTTTATTTTCTGGTATTTCTATGGAGGGCTGATTTTTTTCCAATTTATCTTTGTCTGCTACACTGTTGTTGACTTTCTGTTCAAATAGCCTTGCTTTTATTTGATCACAGCCCTGAATCAAACAGACAAAAGTAATAATCAAGAGAAAATTTTTCACGTGTAAACCCTTGTTAATTATAATAGTGTAATGAAAAAAAATTATTTTTTTAAGTTTTTTTTTATTTTGCTTGTAGGGATCTTTTTTGTTCACTATTGGATTCTCTCAGATTCTACAAATATCGATGATCGTCTTGATACATTTGTATCTATCGCTGAGGATATGAATGCAAGACAAGAATTCTTAACTCTTAAAAAATATGATTCGAGTGAAATTAGAGATGCTGAGATACTCTGTCTCAGCTGGGCTAAACAGCTTACAGGAGTTAATTGCTTTACTGGCGATGTCTTACCACTGAATAAGTTTGCCACAAGATACTATTATTTCGAAACTGAGGTTTTAAATTTCCTAAAAATAAAAAATAGAATTGACCCCGATCAGTATAAGGAGACTGATATCTGGGCAGAAGTTTTTTTTAGAACTAAAATAAGGCTAGACCGACTCAAGTCTTTTAAAAACCATCTAATCAATTCAAACATAAGGAGTGTTGGTCTAGAGTCAGTAATTTACTCTTTAGATGACATGATAAACGAATTGTCGATGATTCAATCTAGTATTTCTCCTACTTTTCCTGAGAAGGGTGCCAGTGCCAGAGATGAATATAAAAAGCTATTTTTTTTAACTTTGAGCTTAGAAGGTCTAAAGTATCAAGATAGCACTGGAAAATTTAACTCCATAGGTTGGAATATAGCCAGAGTTTTTGACGATTCTAGTGTGCTAAAAGCCAGGATTTACAGATTGAAGGTATTATCTTTTCTTCTGCCTTTCTTTATTTTTGTCCCTATGCTTCTTATTTTTTATAATTATTCGAATTACCTGTCTGTTATACATTTAGCCTTAATCACTGGGGTCAGTTTGTTTATGGCTACAGGGTTACTGGTTGCCTTTGATGCATCAAACAACTTTGGCATAAATTCGCAATACTTTACCATGAGTCCTCTGTCAGGGGTATTTGAAAGACAAACATTTGTTGTGCTTATGGGTTATGCTGCCATCATAATCGGTATATATTTGGCACAGTTTTTTTCGGAAATTAATAATATGATGGGGAGAAAATTTTGGAAGATTTCAATTATATTACTTGCTGGTATTTTTTTTAGTTATTTTTTCATAAGTCCAGCAATAGGATCAGAATTTCTTAAGGTAACGACCGTCATTTTGGCTGCAATATTTACTAACCAGTATTCTAGGGAGATTTTTTTAATTCAAAAATACTCGCCGGAATCTTTAAGTTTTAATATGTTTTTTCAAAGTCTGAAAATCACTGATGGCGCATCGTTAAAAAAAAATTTAGCGACCTTACAAATTTCGAGACATATCTTAGTCAATTTTTTATCTTTTGCCATAATAAGCATACTGGCAATCTTTATTGCTAGTTTTCTGTTTAGTGATTTTGGAGGAAGTTTTATAGGTATGTTGATTCTCATTACAGCCTGTTTTTTAGTCTTTGGTTTGCGCTTAGCTGCAATTAGTTTGCTTTTTGTATTTTTTTTGAGTTTTTTATTGCTTCAAACAAATAAGGTCAGTGATAGAGTAACTTTGATGCTAGAGCCGATGAGGGCATCGGTCAGCGATTTTGCTCGGCTATTGGGTTTCGTTGAAGGACTTAAAGATAAAGGAGTTATAATAGGAAAGATTCCATGGTGCAGCGCTGAAGGTATTTGCTTACCTCTGCAAATTTTAAGTGATTACCTGCCAATATTATTTCAAGCAATTTTTGGCACTCATGGCAGTTTAATTATCTTCTTTTTGTTATTAGGGTTATTTATTTATATTCTGTTAACGTCTCTTTATTGGTTTATTTTAGAGAACCCGAAAAATAAGTTTTCAGGAATATTGATATTTTATCTAGCGAGCTCGGCAATCCTTCAGATCCTCCTTAGTTTTTTTGGAAACTGGAGGTTAATACCATTATCCGGTATAAGTTTACCATTTCTAAGTATAGGTATTTCGTCTATGTTTCTGCCTTGCTTAACTATCGGCCTTTTTCTAGGAATACATTTTTTGGATAAGAAGAAAAATGACTAGTAAGATACAATTCAGTGAAACACTTTATAAAAGATTAATTTATGCTGTCTTCGGTGTAGTTTTTGTCCTTTTGATGGTGTCTATTTATCTAACAAACATATCATTTGAAAAGTCGCTATCTTCCAAATATTTTTCACCACTAAGTAGGATAGATAGAATAAGCATATTAGGCGAAAACTATTTGATGAATTCCTCAACTGTAAAAAAAGCTGAGGGGAATAATGATTCGGAAGAAGGCTTCAAAAAATTCAGCATAGCACTGGATTTTTTTGGTTGTTCAATTCGCCAGAAAGCTCTTATTTTTAGTATGATGCACCATGACTTTTCCTTTTCTACGATGGAAGGAAAATTAAAGTTTATTGGTGATATATCCACTAAGTTTAGAATGATGCAGATTCCGAGTTGTAGTCAAATATTAAGTGATTTAAAGGTTGTTAAAAAGTTACAAATTAGTAATGATAAATTCAATAGAAATATTAAGTATATTGTAGGAAATTTTTTAAAGGAACAAGTCAGATGGGATTGGAAGACACCGTGTATATTTCATTCGTCAAGAAAATTCGAAAAATTATATCTTGCTGGGCCAATTGAAGATTGTTTTTTTAAACAAAAGGCCAATCGATTTTTAGAAGGGGAAGAAAGCCACTATTTTAGGAGACTCGCAAAGTTAATTCAGAAGAGAGTTGCAGTTGGTAAAAATAAGAATGTAGTAAATTATGCCCCTCCGAATCTTTTTTTAACACTTATTCCAGAGGTTCAGAATGTATTGAATTCATACAAACTGTGTTTTCAGAAGTTAGAACAGTGTGAACATTTTTCATGGAGCCACTCTGAAAATATTGAAGGTTTTTCAATCGTAATTCTGGATGCAGAGAGTAGTGCGATTCTGGGTAGCATTTGTGTTGGGGAAAAATGTACAGAAAATGGTAGGGCTAGTGAAACAGCTCCTTTTCTGGTCGAGTCTCCACCAGCGTCAATTTCAAAGTTATTTTTTGGTCTGGCTATCGGTTCTAGAGAGGAAGTTGAGCAGAAAATGCTTAGACTGCAGATTAAAACATCTGGACAACTTGATAGAAAAATGGGAACAAGAAATGAGTGGTGGGAAAGGCAGTCTGTTTGCGACTATAATTTAGAAAGACCGTGTAAAACAATCTATTCAGCTTCGGAGTATGCCAGCATAATGGGTTTTGCAACCTCTTGCTCAAGTTTTAATGCTTTTCTTACTCAAAGCCCTTATAAAAATGTTCGACCAAGGAATTGCGGAATTTTCAGTCTCATAAAAACTAATACTTCGCTCTACTTAAGCGAAAATTTTTTAAGAGGTTTCGCTGGCTATATTCCAATAAATGAGAGACTTATACTTAGTGAGGCTGGATTTGCCGACTTTATGCGTTGGAAGAAATATGAGGAGTTAAGACGAGCAGACTCGCTCGTTAAAAAAGAGGGAGACAAATTTTTTAATACATCTGTCGTAATTCAATCTGTCATAGGAGGTGGCGACTCAAGAATCACCTCTTTGGGCCTCGCATCAATACCCTCAAATTTACACCAGATGTCGGTTGGCAAAAGGGTGGAACTACCATTTTTAGTTACAGATGATCCTGAAAGATCATATAAACGGAAATTTATTCCAGCTTTTGCAAGTTCTGATAAGAGAGCAGCTAAATTAGTTCTGAATGGAATGCAAAAAGTTCTGGCGCCTGCAGAGGGTAAGTGGATGGGAAATGGTACAGCGAGCAAGGATTTTAAATTTATTTTTGGTAAGTGGTGTAGCCCGTCCTGTCCTATATATGGAAAAACTGGAACAGTCAGTGCCAGGGATCCCGCTAATGCTGGTACAACAGTTTTTTCTGGAGTAACAAAGAGATTACGATTATCAAAATTTCTTAAAGTCAAAACAAATAACTACGGGATAGACACCTATGCGATAGGAGTTATGGTTTTTGCTGATAAAGAATCCAGCAACTATAATTTGGCCTCAAGATTGCATATGTCTGTCCTCAAAGATATTTTATTCTACAAGGATCATTAATCTGTCGACAGAATTATGACCAATAAAAAGAGTTCAGCCAAGAGTTTTCATTTTCTTTCTTCAGAGCCATCTGAAAAAGTATTATTATGTTTTACACTCGAGTTAAAAAAAATTCTTGAATCTGGACTTAAATTGCGAGTTGAAATACCAGAAAGAGTATACCTTGATCTTAAACAAAAGGATTTCAAGGAAATTTTTTCTGATCAGATGTTGCAATTAGGATCAGCCTCGGATAATCTTCGGGAGGTCTTAATTGTGAGAGAGAATGTAAAAAAAAGTGAAGTATTAAAAGAGGAGTTCAGGGTGGTCTACTTATAAGGGAGACAAAAATGTTCACAAAATTATTAAAATCATTAAAAAAAAATCCTGAGTTCAGTCTCAAAACTGATGACACTGAAAAGTTTGCTGATACTATTTCGGTAGAATTGAAAACAGCTATAGTAGATGCAATAACAAATTCAATAGAGTCAATAGAGGGGAAATACTTGCGTAGTATTCTCGAGGTAAGCTACTTCCCCCTCAAATCATTAATACTTGTTCCCTCGGATTTTGAAGTCGCACAGTCTATTGAGGAGTTCTTTAGAGTTCACGAAGCGATTGATAAAGATTTTAAAAATAAATTCTTTTCAAATGTTCTGCAGAAAGAATATCAATCAAGAAGAGGGTCATTAGTCTTGTTAGGAGAAGATTTTTCTCCCGAAATACAATTTGACAAAAGCAGTATTGAGCAAACCAGTGAAGATGAAAAATTTCAAATTTCTTTAAAGGGAAGAAAAATACTTTTTAGGGCTGAAGCTCTCTTAGGTGCTCCAGTTCGTAGGCAAAATCTTGAATTCAGCAAGAATTCAAGTAATAAGTTCAACAATGAAAAACTCGGAAAGGTGTCAGAAGTTACTTTACTCATAACTGATGGTGAGGGTCATAAAGTGATAAATGTGAGCCTACCAACTATTATTGGAAGGTCTCCTGATGAAAAGTGTTCAAAATACGGATTCGAGATAATACCTGTAAACTCAAAATACATTTCGAGGCATCAAATCATAATTATTCCAGTCATGGAGGATATTTGTTACTTTGTTCCAGAAGAAGCGAGCTTAACCTGCGCAACTAAAGATTCTGAAAAAATAATACCATCAAAAATATACAAGGTTAATAACAGTGGTGTCAGGCTATACTGCGGCCACTCTGTCGATCATAACGAGGTGGTAACAGGAAATATTAATCCTGCTGAATATCCAGTGATTGAGCTTAGGCTTCCGAATAGTTACAAGGCAAGAGTATTTCAAAAAACACCACAACCTAGATTGAAATAAAATATGAACTTGAGTTATGCGGAGATTATCAATCAGCATACTGGTAGTGGTGACTGTTTTGATTCCTTTGACAGGGCTGATGGACTATTTGTACTTTGTGACGGAGTGAACAGTTCGAAGAATGGAGGAAAGTTTTCTACATTACTGTGTAAGACGTTTTTAGAGCAATGTACTTATAGAGAATTTACCAAAACAGAACGATCAGAGGAATTTTCGAGTATATTATTTTCTGTACATCATAATCTTAAATCCTTGAACTTAGGTGCATCGTCAACTTTGATATCCGTATTTTATAACTCAAACTTTTTTGAATTAATTTCTGTTGGTGATAGTTTCGGTGAGGTTTTTAAAAAAACAATGGATGGTGATTGGAGGCATGATTTCTCAATGCCACGTGACATTGATACGAACGGTAATCCGTGGCAGCTAATTGGTTCAGAAGTTTTTCGGAAGGTAAACTATAGACAATTTAATGGATCAAATCGCTGGTGTATATTCCTCATGAGTGACGGACTAGGTAATCATATAAAAAGTGGTGACTTGATGGAGAATCTCTCCCTCATCAGGAGTGATCCTGGGAATCTCGATCTAAGATTTATTGCAAATGAGTTGGTCAATAAAGCAAAAATGAGCGGTAGTTTGGACGATATTTCAATTT
>CENU01097103.1_pt1 | contig 74462 bp, 86 predicted proteins | sample 361331 | NCBI WGS metagenome assembly CENU01 (sample SAMEA2619766, study PRJEB7988) | marine metagenome | isolation source: saline water (ENVO:00002010), including | reverse complement strand
AAACCATTGTTTTGTTTTCGCTATTGAGTAAAATAAAAGAATGAAATCTATAATATTTTCTATTTGCCTCTTATTTTCTATTGAAGGATTAGCAGTAACGTGGAAAAAGTTTAATGAAAATTCAATGGGAGATTCTTACGTCGATGTTGATAGCATACAAAAGCGTAATAATGTTGTCTATTATTGGAGGTTATTTGATTACCTAAATCCAAGCCCAATTGGAGTCAATTCATCGGTTAGCGAATTTACGGTTGACTGTGTGGCTGAAAAACTTACGTGGTTAGGCTCTACTTATTACAGTCAGCGCATGGGGAAAGGTAAAGTTATCAAAAAGAGGAAATCAAGAAGAACTCTGTTTCCTAGACCAAATACCGTGGAGTACATAACCATGAAATTTGCATGCAACTATAAACAGTTAAACACTTAACTTCAAATTTCTGGGGTTTTACTTAAGAATCTACACGAGTTCATATAATCAAATAATCAAAATCTGACTAATCAAAATCCTTGAAATTACAAACAAATGCATCTGAAAGGAAACCAGCGCTTCCTAATTTAAGTTTCTGAATTTCGTTGGGATTAAGTCTCATTATTGGCTTTCCTTGTCCCATGGCAGACCCATAAATAGAAAAATGTTGCCACAATACCTTTTCGCTATCACACCAACTTTTTTTTTCCACCACAAGAGATAGTACATTCTTTGATATTGCCTTTTGAGAATTTATCAATTCTCGATAGGTAACAAAATCCCCATGTTTTACGATGCTTTCAACGTCAATAAATCTCGAGGCTGAATAGAAATATGGCCAGAGAAAGGTATCTCCAGAATCATCACCCACTTCAACCTCTACCCAACTTGTACTGTAAGCAGGAGAGATTAAAGAAAATCCAACAAATAAAAAAACAAGCGCCCGCATATTTAAGTTGATTGAATAGTTGAAAAATCTCCCAAAGAAAAATTGTTTTTCCTTACTCGAATTGGACTTTTTTGATTTCAATATTGAATGTTTTCCCATGTCGTAACTCCGTCAAAATCAAACGTAAATATAACACATACTACATCTTGATTTTAAAAAGTTTTTTGCAAACCAAAACTAAAAAATACTTACAGTCCTAAAAAAAACTAAATTGCAAAAAGCTCACATCACCCACGAAAACAAACTAAACTATTAATTTTTATCGGCTAGAAATTTAATTAAATATGAGGAAATGTTAACTAACTTCTTTCTACCTCAAACAAAAGTTCTAATCGGAGGGGTTTTTGCTTTAGTACTGACATTAGGTCTATCGCGTTTTGCTTACACTCCACTACTACCTTTAATGCAAGAAGAAACGTATCTTGGTACTGCCTCTGGGGGCTGGCTAGCGACAATTCATTATCTTGGTTATCTGCTGGGAGTCTTAACAACACTGAAAACTCAGAGTTTAAAATCTAGAGAATTTTTTTATTTTTCAGGTCTTTTTTTGTCAGTAGTGAGTACTTTTATTATGTCTTTAGCTGAGAATTTCTTATTGTGGAGTATTGCTAGATTTATTGCTGGTTTTTGTGGTGCTGCGGGTATTATTATTGGTGCCGGCTTGGTAATGCAGTGGATAACCGAAAATACGGACGAAAAACCTCAAATGGGTAAGTATTTCGTCGGTGTTGGTATTGGAATTGTTATTACCGCTTTATGTTCAATTCTTTTTAAGTCATTAAACTTTACTTGGTCCCAACAATGGTTTGCATATGGACTAATTGCTACCTTTTGTTTTTTACCAGCTTGGACATTAAGGCCAAAATTTAAGGCCCCAGAAAAAACTTTCAGAGTCAAGCAGAAAGGCTATAAAGGCGACCGGCCCAACAGAAATAAGTCGCCTGTAAGATCTGATGGGTTATATAAACTTTTAGCAATGTATTTTTTTGCCGGTTTTGCGTTTGTTATAAGTGCAACTTTTACAGTAGCGATAGTCAAATTAAATCCAGAAATTAACATGTTCGGTAATTTAGTCTGGCTGTTGGTTGGCCTATCAAGTATTCCAAGTGTGGTAATTTGGGATTTTATAGAGGCAAAATATGGAATGTTAAAAACACTTTCGTTTGCTATGTTCTTGCACTCAATATCTCTACTTCTGAATATTTTTGATTCTAACCTTAGTATTTTACTGTTGGCAGCTTTTTTATTTGGAATTAGCAATCTTGGCATCGTAAGTTTAACGATGACTTTAGCAGGACGCACAGCCCCACATAATCCGGGACAAGAAATGGCAAGATTAACAGTTGCTTTTGCAATTGCATTAGTGATAGGACCCTCGATAGCCGGTACATTAGCTGAAGTCTTTGGAACTTATTTTATTTCATTACTTTTCAGTGCAGTACTCTTGATTTTTGGAATTATCTTATTATGGTTGAGAGAGCTGAACTTCAGTAAAAATTGATGCAGAAGCAAAATCTTTGTTTAGCGAGATTTAACATTTTTTGATAAGATAAAGCGGAAAGAAACGGTATTGTCGTACATATTTGAATACTAATCTTAATGCTTTTTTTAATTTTGTTAGAGAGTATCCAAACAACAAATAACAAAAAATCGCTTCCCTTTAAACAATTAGATTTGAGTAGTGACTTATAAAAAACTAAATTTGAAAATTCAATGAGCGACCCAGTTACACCCGAAGAAATTAAGCAACAGTTGTTAAAACTTTATTCTAGAAACTTGATTGACGAAAAGACTTGTAACGAAATTTTACAAAAGCTTAGTCAAGAGCACAGTTATAATAAAGTGTTTTTTCAGGAATTACTCAAAAGATTTAAAGAACGATTAGATTTTAAATTGGAGAGAGGAATGATAAATTATCTTAAGCAGAAACTTAAGTAGGTTTATGCAACTCTTCTACCAACACATTTAATTGAAGACCTTAATTAATTAATTTCAAAATGTCGAAAATAACTTTAGAAGAGAGTTGGAAAGAAATACTAAGCGATGAGTTTAGGAAAGACTATATGATTTCTTTGAGGAAATATTTAAAAGAAGAAAAAAAAAAAATAATATATCCTCCTGGACCTTTGATTTTTCGGGCGCTTGATTTGGTAAGGTTTAAAGATGTTAAGGTTATCATTCTTGGGCAAGATCCTTACCATGGCCCAGGTCAGGCTCATGGATTAAGCTTTTCAGTTGAAACGGGAATTAAGATACCTCCTTCTCTCCAGAATATTTTCACAGAGCTTCAGAATGATTTAGGTATAAAAAAACCAAAGCATGGCAACTTGGAAAAGTGGAGTAATCAAGGAGTTTTACTTCTCAACTCAATTTTAACTGTTGAGAGGGGAAAAGCAGGTTCTCATGCTGCTAAAGGTTGGGAGACTTTTACCGATAAAATCCTGTCGAATCTCAGTGCACAAAGAAATAATTTAGTATTCATACTTTGGGGGAAGAAGGCTCAGGAAAAAGGAGCATTTCTAAATCATGAAAAACATTTGGTTTTAAGTAGCGCTCACCCCTCACCGTATTCTGCTAATCGAGGTTTTTTTGGGTCTAAACCATTTTCCAAAACCAATATGTATTTGAAGAAAAATGAGTGCGGACTAATAAATTGGTGTGTGGAGGATCATCAGAGTGAAAAATAGCACAGGGAAGAAGAATATTATAGTTTACTGGAGAAGTGGCTGCCCTTTCTGCACTCTCGCGGTCGATTTGCTTGAGAAACATAACATTGAATATGAGCTGAAAAAACTTGGAGAAGACTTCACAAGAGAGGACTTTTCTATTCTACTTCCCGGAGCTAAAACTTTCCCACAAGTTATCGTGGATGGTGTTTCGATTGGCGGATATGAACAATTGGAAAAGAAAGTATTAGATCTTATTTAACACAACTGGTTACGGTTCTGTGCTTTTATTCATGCTCTATTCCTATGTCTTCTAATAATTTTAAATCTTCATCTTCAATATTGTTTTCTGTGGTTAACAGTTTCTCTCCGTAAAATATGGAATTTGCTCCAGCAAAGAAACACATGACCTGGGCTTCCTCAGATAAATTTGATCGCCCCGCTGATAGTCTAATTCGAGACTTTGGCATTACTATTCTTGTTGTAGCGATAAGCCTTACTAAGTCGATAGGTCTTACGGGTTTATTTTGTTCTAAGGGGGTTCCTTTTATAGGAACTAGTGTATTTATGGGAATACTTTCGGGATGGGGCTTTAATTTTGCTAAAGATTTAATCAGCCCTATTCTGTCAATCTTTGTCTCCCCGAGGCCGATAATTCCTCCTGAGCAAACTGTAATACCCGCACTTCTAACGTTTTCGATAGTTTTTAATCGATCTGCATATTTTCTAGTAGAAATAATTTTCCCGTAAAATTCAGGAGAAGTATCTAAATTATGGTTATACGCTGTTAAACCCGCTTCTGCCAGGTCTTTTGCTTGACTTTCGTTGAGCATACCTAAAGTAGCACACGCCTCCATTTTAAGTGATCGAATCTCTTTGACTATTTTCAAGACTGTCTGAAAAGATTTGTCATCGGGAATATTTCTCCAAGCGGCACCAATGCAAAACCTTGCTGCACCTTTACTTTTTGCAATTCTCGCTTGTTTGATGACACTATCTAATTCCATAAGTTTTTCACTTTTTAAATTCGTTGTCTTTGCATAGTGTGCAGATTGGGAACAGTATTTACAATCTTCCGGACAACTTCCCGTTTTTATGTTGAGAAGACTGGCAAGTTGCATTTTGGAATTGTTATTACATTTTTTATGAACAGTGTGAGCTTTATATAATAAATCTAATAGTGGGAGTTCATAAATTTTCAAAATCTCACCTGTTGACCAGTCGTACCTCAGCGGAGGGGCGGACATTTGGTTTTCGGAAGAAGCTACGGATTTATTATGCATAAGGGTTTATTACTTTAATGACACTTATTGTAACTCGTGTAGTTTGAATGATAGTCTTTAATCATAATGCAAAATTTACATAATGTTTATTCGCAAGAAGTAGATAAGTTAAAAAAAGAAAAAATTTACAGGTCTCTCGCGAAACTAAGTCTTAAAAATACTAAAGAGCTTAGCCATTCTGGTCGGGATTTTATCAATTTTTCGAGTAACGATTATCTTGGATTAAGAAGAAACGCTTATATGATCCAAAGAGCTAAAAGTTGGCTTGAAAATTTTGGCACTGGTTTGGGCTCGTCGAGATTGATAACCGGAAACTTTGAAGAGTTAGAGAAGCTAGAAATGAAGGTTGCTTCGTGGAAAGGAGCACAATCCGCGTTAATAATGAACACTGGTTATCAGGCAAATGTGACGGTTTTATCAACATTATTCGATCCTGCTATCTTTAAATTTAGACCTGTAGTTTTCTCTGATAAATTGATCCATTCGAGTATGCAGCTAGGGTGTTCTGTTAAGGATATCCAACAGATAAGATTTCTTCACAATGATTTAAAATCATTGGAATCTAAATTATCGCGTTTTCAGCATTCTGATCAACCTAAATTTATTTTAGTAGAGAGTGTTTATAGTATGAGTGGTCAATCAGCCGAATTCAAAAAGTTACTGGCCCTTAGGGATGAGTACAAGGCTTTTTTAATTGTAGATGAGGCTCACGCAAGTGGTGTTTATGGCCCTAAAGGATCTGGCTTAGGTTCAGGGGCGGATTTAACAATCGGTACCTTCGGAAAAGCCATGGGCTCTTTTGGGTCTTATGTAGCGTGTAGTCAGGAAATAAAAAACTATTTAATTAATAGATGTCCCGGCTTTATTTATACAACTGCATTGCCACCCTCAATATTAGGATCAATTGATGGAGCTCTTGATTTGGTTCCGAATATGCAAGAGCAGCGAGAACATATAAAAGCAGTATCTACTTACTTTAGATCTAATCTGGATCGTGAAATGTATAGTTTCGGTAATGCAAATACTCACATAATTCCAGTTAGATTTCCCAATGAAAAAAGTGCAATTGAATGCGCAGAATTCCTAAAAGAAAATGGATTATGGGCAAAAGCTATTCTTCCGCCCACAGTAACCAAAAATAAAATTTGTATAAGGTTCAGCATTTGCGCATGGCATACACTTCAAGATATAGATATTTTGGTGACAAATCTGAAGAAATTTAGGAGTCGTTAAGGTGTATCAGTTAATCTTCGCCCATGGTTGGGGATTTGATCAAACATTTTGGCAAAAATTATCTGAAAAATTTTCAAACCGCTACGACGTTCTAATGGTAGATTTTGGCTACACTGGTAATAAAGTAGTGACGCTTGACAACTTAAACGAAAAAAAAGCTATATGCATTGGACATTCTTTGGGTGTATTATGGCTGCTAAAGAACGTATCAAATCCCAGAGCTTTGATTTCCATTAGTGGTTTCATTGGCTATCAATCATTTTTTGGAATCAATAAAATTCAAAAGATGAAAAGAATTTTATTGAAGAATACCGCAACCCAAATGAAACTTTTTTATAAACATACCGGTTTTAATGTTACACCAACGATAACTTTTGATACTGAAGCTTTAGTTGATGGCTTGGAATACTTGCAATTTGGAGATGCTTCTAAAGAATTATCAAAGTTGAAATGCCCAGTATTAGCCATTACATCTAGAGATGATAGAATCATGCCACAAGGGATAGCGAAAAAAATTTGGAAAAATCATAATTTACATGTGCTAAGAGATGGTGGGCATGTCACTCCCGTTTCCAAAGTTGATGAATGTGAAAGCTTAATAAAAAATTTTCTAATTGATAATGAGTTATAAAGAAAACTTAAAAAAGAGTTTTAGGCTTGGTCTTGAAAAGTATAATATTAATGCAGAAATACAGATGAATATTGCGCACAGTCTTGTTGCTATTCTACCTGAGATAGAACAACCTAAAGTTTTAGAGATTGGCTGCGGTACAGGATTCTTAACAGAGAAACTTTTTAAAAAATATCCAAAAGGTCAATTTGATATAACTGATTTATGTCCCACTATGGTCGATTATTGTAAAAAGAAATTCTATACTAAAAATACCCGTTTTTTTGAAATAGACGGTGAAAAAATAAAGTCTAGCAATTTATTTTTCAAGGCCTGTAAATACGATTTAATTGTCACCTCAATGGTTTTACATTGGTTTGAAAATCCTTTAGTTACTATTAAAAATTTGAAGCACTTGGGGCCTATATTTTATTCAACGATTGGCGAGAAAAATTTTATAGAATGGCAGAAAATTTTGCTAGAGTTAAAATTGTCGAATAGTATTTTTCCAGTTTACAAAATTCCTGGGAAATTAAAAGAGGAATTTTTCCCGTGCGAGCAGGTAAACTTAATTAGATTTTTTAAATCTCTGAAAGACACCGGTACTGGTTTGTCGGGAGTCAATCAGTCAAGGATAAGCGTAAAGAACTGTAGACAAATTCTTAAGGTTTTCAACACTGAAGCTCCAAAGACAATGACATGGCATATTGTATATGGAGTGATAAATTGAAAATTATCTATATTTTTTCTAAGCCCTGAATTATTCCGTCGTAAGCTTTGTTTAGTTGATCAGAACTTATGCAATACGGTGGTAAAACATAAACGGAGGATCCAATCGGCCTTATATTTAGATTTAATTTTGAGAATATTTTCCTGAGTTTTTCTCCTTTCAATTCTTTGTATTCCTCCAAGCCATCTTTTAAATTAAATGCAAGTACAGATCCCAAAACTCTCGTTTTTTTTACATTATCAAGTCCCTTAATTTTTTTTATAAAAGCTCTATGTCTTTTCTCAATATTTTTAATTTTATCGAATGTCTTTTCACGTTCAAACAAATCTAAGGATTCAGTCGCAACTGCACATGCCAGAGGATTAGCCGTAAAAGTATGGCCATGCAAAAAAGTCTTATCAACTGTTTTTGAAAAGAAACAATCATAGATTTTCTCGGAGCATATAGTCGCAGATAAGGGAAGATATCCGGCAGTTAAACCTTTTGATATACATAATAAGTCTGGTCTACAGCCTACTGAATTACAAACAAACATATCTCCGGTCCGACCAAACCCTACGGCAACTTCATCAAATATAACAAGTAATTTATTTTCCTTTGCTATGCTAAAAATCTTTTTTAAAAAGCCAGGCCTGCAAAATCTCATACCAGCTGCACCCTGGATTAGTGGTTCTATAATGACTGCAGCAACTTCGTCACTATGTTCTTTTATAATTTTTTTAAAACATGTAAGCGCATAGTTTTCTTTTTCCTCAATTAGTTCATCATCTTCCCAAGTTTCAGGAAAAGGAGTCGTAATGACTGAGAATAACAGCTCATCATAAATTTTAAAGAAGCCACAGCCTTTCCCAACCGCCATAGCCCCAAAAGTATCACCATGATATGCGCCATCAAAAGCAATAAATTTATTTCTCCTTATTTCTCCAGCATTCTTCCAAAATTGATAGGCTAATTTTAACGATACTTCGACTGCTGTCGATCCGTTATCTGAGAAAAAAACTTTGGTCAAATTCGGGGGAAGCAAGTTCAATAGTTTTTCAGCTAAGTCAATAGCGCTTGGATGAGAAAAGCCTGCAAACATTACATGATCAAGTTTATTTACTTGGTTTTGTAGTGCTGCATTAAGAGCTGGGTGAGAGTGACCATGCGTAGTGGTCCACCAACTTGAAATCAAATCAATTATCTCATTTCCATGCTGATCAATTAAAAGTGCTCCTTTAGCTTCGGTAATAATAACCGAATCAACCTCTAACGCATGTTGTGTGTAAGGGTGCCAAATAAATTCTTTATCTTTGTTAGCTAAGGATTGATTCAATTGTTTTTTTCAAGAAAGTAAGGAGAGGTAGCCACGAGTTTAGACCTATTTATTGGGTTTATGTTGTCTAATTCTGCAAGAATATTTACTTCACCATAATTTTGTATAGCCTCTTTATTTTTTTTATTTTTTTCTCCACTTAGTATCACTCCAGCAATATCGATTTTACGTTTTTTAAGACATTCAATCGACAGTAGGGAATGGTTTATAGTTCCGAGACAACTCCTACAAACAAGAATGACTGGTATTTTAAGCTTTTTAATAATATCTATAACAAAAAACTCTTCATTTATTGGTACAAGTAGTCCCCCGGCTCCCTCAACAACAAGTTTTTTTTTTTGAGGCAACTTAAATTTATTTATCTCAATGTTAACACTTTCCAGACGAGAAGCCTCATGTGGAGACAAAGGAGCCTTAAATTCATAGATAGGCTTTAAGAAAGATTTTTCTGGAAGTTTAGTTATTTGTTTTACAAAGTCAGTATCAGAGAATTCCAGTGATCCGCATTGAATGGGTTTCCAGTAAGAGTAACTTTCAAGATGAAGGAGTAACCAAGAGGATACCAGGGTTTTACCAACATCGGTATCTGTTCCAGTAATAAAAAAAGATCTTTCCATTGACTTCCTAAGAAATTCAGCAAATTATTTTTTTAAGATTTGATGGTATTCATTTCTATTAAAGTTGTAAAGTATGTATTATCAAAGCATATAGGACAGTCACTCTAAACTTTGACTGAGCACAAAAAAATGTAGCTGAATTTGGAGGTTATCATGGCAAAGGTAAGTCTACTTAGGCACTTCACTAAATCTATCGTAACTTTAGGCGGAAAAGATTTGGGTATTGATGAGTTAGGTGATCTACCACTTTCAATATTAGTGTCTGGAAAAGTAAGGAACTTAGAAAAATTAGAATTGCGAAAGTATACCTTCACTGTTTCAGACGAAGAAGGAACACTATCTCCACAAAATCTTTTTACTTTAGTATGTATTCCGGAGATTCCGGATGGAGAACCCTTTCTAAATGAGGCGCACGGAGAAAAAACAAGTGATCTTCCCGGGGTAGACTGGGCACATACAAAGCTAAGAGCATTCAACTATGAAGTAGTGGAAGAAATTTTTTTATCTCAAAAAATTTAGTTTAACTAGTCATGTTAAGCTCACAAATTCTGATTGTAAAATCAACTTTAGACTGACCATTCAATTTTTCACGTAGACTTTGTTCGAGATCAAGTGCAAGACTGCTCGTTGGCACGCTACAAAATAATGTACTGCCAGAACCAGACATCCGACAAGCCTCCGGCGGAATTTTAAGGGACTTCGCTGAAGAGCGTAAAGTTTCGCGAAAAAATGTCATTTTAGGGAAAATTCTGCAGGTGGTCTCTTCGAGATCATTTCTTCCATAAACCCAAAAACCAACCTCCTCTTTGATAAAAGCTTCAGAACTATATTTTGATTTGAGTCTTTCATTTCTATAAAACCTAAAATTTCCAAATATTAATCCGGTATCCACTTTGATGTCAGGAACTAACAATACAAAAAATTTTGGAAACAATGTAAATTTTTGCGTTGGTCTTAGCTCAGTACCGATTCCTGACCCGAAACAAGGTTTTTTCTGCAGAAAAAAAGGAATATCAGCTCCTATTTTTCCTCCTATACCTATAAGTTCTTCTTTACTTAAATTCAGATTCCAAAGTTTATCAAGTATTATTAACGTAGAAGCAGCGTTAGAACTACCCCCACCTAAGCCAGCTCCAGATGGTATATTTTTTCTTAGAGTAATTTCACAGCCAGTTTTCACTGCCCGAAGTGTCTTCAATGCCTTTGCTGCCTTGAAGCATAAATCCTTGTCTTTCAACTCCGAAAGATCACCTTTTCTTAAAATTCGATCCGTCTCGATACTTTGTATGATTATTTCGTCATACCAATCGATGGGTATGAAGAGCGTTTCTAAATTATGAAAGCCATTTTTTTTTTTATCTAATATATGTAGGTAAAGATTTAATTTGGAATTACATTTTTTTTTGTATATTTTTGAAATGGTCATGATAAACCTGTAAATATAAATATTAATTTACTTTAAATTTTATTTTCACTTTTCCTGAATTTATTTTTTCAATCAGCTCGAACTGACCGTAGTTTATAGAGTTGGAATTAAGTTGATTGAGCTTTAATTCCTTCAAACTATCATAAACCTTTTCGAGAATATTGTAATAATTATTTAAATTGTCATCATGAAATAACTGTGTCCTCAGTAATCTCTTGATTTCAACAAGTTCTAATTTTTTATTATATTCATCAAAAAACTCCCACCGCATATTACTTTGCGTGAAAGAGCTTTTTCTAGTAATTGATAATTTTTTTGTGCCCCAAGGATTCATCAAATAAAGTTTTTGACTTCTTTCTTTATTATTTTTGGTTTCCTCCCATGTAAATAAACCTTGCGAGGCCATTTTTGTTGATTTATAAACTATTATAGAAAACTTCCCTTGCAGCTGATCAGAGTTAACTACGTTTGGAGGTAAAATAGCGCACGCGCTCAAAAAAATCAAAGATATAAAAATTAAAATACGCATTAAGTTTTGTAAAAGAGGTACTTTAAAACTCGAAATCTTTAGTCTAGTAATTGCTCGATTGGCACTTTCAAACGTCCTAAGGTTTCCCGTAAGATTTCACTCTCTGGATTATTTTTGAAGCCTTGTTTCCAAACATTAATCGCTTCATCTTTAGATGATAAATTCCAAAGAACTTCTCCATAATGCGCAGAAATTTCAGCATCTGGTTGACTGGAATAAGCTTGGGCAAGCCACTCTTCCGCCTTTTCTAATTTTCCCAGTTTATAATAAACCCAGCCCATACTGTCTATGATGTGTGGATCTCCAGGCAAAAAAACTATGGCAGCTTTAATCAACCTAAGTGCCTCCTCTAAGTTAACATTTCTATCTGCCATGCTATATCCCAAAGCATTAAGTGCTTGTGCATGGTCAGGTTTAATGTCTATCAAAGTTCGCAAAATATTTTCCATCTCTAGAGGTTTGCCAACTCTGAAATTCAACATTGCTCTAGCATAAAGAACGGTAGGAAGCAGTTGATCGTTTTTGGAAACTTCCTCAAAAATTTTAAGTGCATCTGACGGCTCCTGAGCTCTGTTAACCAAACCGTTAAGTTTGAGATAAAAGTTGTCTAAATCGTCATTCTGCTCAGCTAAATTTCTTTGTTTTAGCATTGAAGTAACCAATTTTTCGTTTTTTCCCAGCACTAAATACAGTGCATTAACGGTTTCAGAGGCTTCCGGGCTAAACTTGTCATTTTTTTGCCAAAGTTGCGCAGATTTCAAAGCCGCTCTGTGATCACCTATCATCATAGCAAGCTCAGTAGCTCTTTTGGCGGCCATAGCGTCTTCGGTCTTTTCTGCTATATTAAGATATGTGGCAGCTGCAATAGGAAGATTTCCCTCGAGAATTGATAGCTCGCTGGCTAATATTTGGAAAATCAGTTCGGGTGCTACACTTACATTTTGGCTCTGAGCCTCTGTGATTTGTGCAAAAAGTATTAGTGAGAACGAAACTATATAGTGTTTAATTATTTTCATTTCTAATGGATTTGTTTATTAAATAAGGTAACAAGCTAGATTTTATGCCAGAATTGCCAGAGGTTGAAGTAATAAAAAATATTATTGAGCCTCATGCTAAAAATCAGCGCATTGAGACTATTTGGACCAGTGGTTTTAAGATGCGTTCCCAATTGACGGCCTCTGAAAAAGAGTACGTTACCGGGAGGACAATCCTTAATGTTTTCAGAAAGGCCAAGTATTTAGTTTTTGAATTCGAAGAATTTTTATTGCTTATACACTTTGGTATGAGTGGTAGACTATTAATGTACTCGCGGACTACAAAAGAAAAAATTGTTTCGCCTAAGCTGAAACACATTCACGTATGCATCTCTTTTGAACTTTTTGATCTTTATTTTCAGGATCCGAGGCGGTTTGGAGGATTAAAACTGGTCTCAAAAAGCTTTAAACCTTTGACTGACAAATATAGCGAAGTAATTGAGTTTGGTATAGAGCCACTGGATAATCGTTTTTCGGAAGAAAAAATGTATATTTTGGCGAAGAGCACTGATAGGTCCATAAAAGCTCTTTTAATGGACGGTAAAAAAATTGGCGGGATTGGAAATATATATGCAACTGAATCTTTGTTTAGGGCGGGGATACACCCTAAAACTGTTTCTTCCTCATTAGGATTAACAAGATGTTCAAGGCTAGTAGCAGCCATTAAATACGTTTTAGCAGAAGCAATAAAATTAGGAGGTAGCACTATAAATGATTTTTCTGATGCGAATGGGGAAGAGGGCCGTTATACTAGAGCTCATTTAATTTATGGGCGTGTTGAAAAAAAATGCTTAATTTGTAAATACACTCTATCCTCCGTTCGTCAAAACCAGAGGAGGACTGTTTTCTGTTTAAAATGTCAGAACAAATGAGTGTGAAACCGGCATTTTCAAATAGGGTTTTAATTTGGGGAGAAAAGCAAGGTAGGCTCGGCTTACCTTGGCAACCAGCTGATAATTCTGATTTCGATGTTTATAAAGTTTGGATATCAGAAATAATGTTGCAACAAACCCAGCTTAGTACTGTTCTTAAACGATTTGACCCTTTTATTAATTTATTTCCAGATGTGTTTTCGCTGGCAAGTAGTAAGCAGGAAAGTGTTGTGCTTGCTTGGTCTGGGCTAGGATTTTATCGAAGAGCAATTAACTTACATGAGGCATCAAAAATACTTTGTGCACAAAAGAATTTTAAGTTTCCAAAAAAAGCCGCTGATTGGGTTAAATTACCTGGTATTGGTTATTCAACGGCTGCAGCAATATCAGCATTTACCAGCTCTGAAAGAATTCCAATTTTAGATATAAATGTAGTTCGAGTTTTATCGAGACATTCACTAATTGTAAATCCTATGTCGGACGTGCGATCCCGAGCGAAATTATTTCGATATGCCCAGATAATAATGCCGCATGATCCGAATTTAATTCCAAGGTATAGTCAATTCATAATGGATATTGGCGCTCTTATATGTAGAAAAGAAAAGCCATTATGCTCAAAATGCCCGGTTTCGTCTGACTGTGATGCATTTCAACAACAAAAGGTAGCAAAGGTTAAATTTAGAAAATCCAAAGTTTGGAAAAAAATTAAATTTATCTGGGCTATCGAATTTAGTGGAGATATGATCATACTTGAATATCAGAGGACGGGAACGCTATGGGGGGGGCTATGGACCCCAAAAAGATATCAAGAAGAAATTGATTTACCCAAAGGTGCGTCTTTTCTTTGCAGTAAAGAATTTCCTATATCAAATTCAATACTGCTATTGGATATATGGTTAGTAAAAGAAATTTCCTCGTTTGATTCGGTAAAAACGAAATCATTTAATTTAAAAAGTCTGGACTCAATCCCAGTTCCTAATTTATTGAAAGAGGTGCTCAAGGAATTTAAATTACTTCATTGATCGCTTAAAAGATTCCTATGTCGAATTGCTACAGCTGAGTCCTTACGGAGGAGTTTTGATAGGGCTTCAATACAGTATACGGACCTATGCCTACCTCCCGTGCAACCAACTGACACCGTAAAATAAGATCTCTCTGTGTTTAAAAACTGTGGTAACCAAAATTCCAAATAACGGTTAATTTCAGCAACAAATTCTTGCACAATTTTTTTTTCTGTTAGAAAGTTCATTACTTTTTTATCTTTACCAGTTAACTCCCGTAATTCTTCATGATAAAAAGGATTCGGCAAGCATCTTGCATCAAACACCAAATCAGAATCTTGAGGCACACCATTTTTGTATGCAAATGATTGCAAAACGAGGAGACTATGGCTGCTATCCGCAGTGACAAGTTTTCGAATACACTGCTTCAAGTCGGAGGGTTTAAAACCTCCAGTATCAATGGAAATACTGACGTTCTGTACCTCAAAAAGCAACTCTCTTTCCGACTTTACACATTCCTCCAAAGTGGGTGCCATTTGATCTTCAGAAAAAGTCTTGGTTTGAAAACTGAATGGATGCCGTCTTCTAGTCTCGGAGTACCTTTGTAGGAGGTATTTATTACTGGCTGTTAAAAAAATGACCGTTATATTTCTATAAGTCTTTTTAAGTTCTTTTATTGTTGGACAGAAAAATGATATGCTCTCAAAGTCTCTGGCATCAACTGAAATAGCAATTTTTTTTACTTTTTTTTCAAAAAGTTTGTTTATAGAAGATGGAACAAGAGAGATTGGCAAATTGTCAATACAGAAGAAGCCTGTATCTTCAAGGACATTCAATGCGAGAGATTTACCCGAGCCAGACATACCAGAAACAATAAAAATATTACTTCCTATCATGCTTTCTTCTCATCGGTTATGGAGTGATCCATTGCTTTCTTTTGCCTGATCATAAATTCTTTCATCGTATCAATGCCTCTCAGTTGAAGGACTGTATTTCTCACTGCAGCTTCAACTAGGACAGCCAAATTCCTTCCAGCACTAACCGGAATTACTACTTTTTTTATTTTGAGTCCTAAAATATCCTCATAGAGAGCCTCTAGCGGCAAACGATCATACTCATTTATGACAGATCTCTTTACTAATTGCACAATAATTCTGAGCCGTAATTTTCTCCGAACGCTTGTTTCACCAAAAATGGTTTTTATATCCAATAATCCCAGACCTCTTACTTCAATAAGATTTCTTAATAGGTCAGGAGCTCTACCCTCTACAACATTTCCGGGTATCCTAACAAGATCAACAACATCGTCTGCAACTAAACCGTGACCGCGAGTTAGCAATTCTAACCCTAATTCACTTTTTCCTAATCCAGACTCACCAGAAATTAAAACTCCTATACCCAGGACATCCATAAATACCCCATGCCGACTTTCCCGAGGAGCAAGTTTTTTACTAATTTGCACTCTCAGAAGTTCTATTGCCACTGCTGCCATATTTTTTGTAGTCAGAAGTGGAACATTTTTTTCTTTACAAGCCTCTAGTATCTCCTGCGGTGGGGGTTGGTTTTCAGCGATCAGGATAGCTGGCGGCAGTGCTGAAAAAAGTTCTCCCAAAAGGTAGTTTCGTCGACTTTTCTCTAAACCCCCGAAGTATTCCACCTCTTGCTTGCCAAATACTTGAATTCGATATGGGTGAATTAAATTTAGATGGCCAATAAGATCAGCACTCTCTCTGGAAGAGACGGCAATTTTCGAGTTACATGTTTTTTCATTTAATAGCCACTTGATTTCAAGAAGATCTTTACAATTTTTAAAAAACTCCTTTATGTCTAACATTTTTTAATAAAAAAACTTAGTTAATAAATTTTAGTGTCAACTGAGGTCCAGTTTCTTAACTTCTGATATAAAGATTTTGCATCTTCTGATTTCTTGAGCCCTGACACAAAGGTAACATCTGAGAGCATTTCAGCAACATCAGATAGAATATCTAAGTGAGATTGTTCTGCATTTATTGGGACTAGGAGAAAAACAAGTAATAAAACAGGTTTCTCATCGTTTGCGTCAAAAGCTACTGGCTCCGCTAAAGACATTACCACAGAGAATGCTTGATCTATGTCGTTGATACGCCCGTGGGGAATAGCAATTTCGTTACCTAAGCCGGTTGAACCGAGTTTTTCTCTTGAAAATAGCGAATTAAATACTTTATCTCGAGCAACGCCGCACTTTGACTCAAACAAAAGGCTCGCTTGTTCAAACACTCTTTTTTTGCTGCTAGCCTTAATCCCAACTTTGACCGATGTTTCTTCAAGGATTTGCGATAACCTGTTCATTGTTCGATTGTTTCACTATATTTGTCGCATTGCAATAAAATGCGTTTTAATTTACTACCCCAGAAGTTTCGCAGAGTGCATGTCGGTTGCATGTATTTCCTTGTATTTTATTATTTGCCTATCAACTTTTTGAGCTAAAAGGTCGATTGCAGTGTACATATTGCTATCTTCAACTTCTACATGAAGATCCTTCCCTGGTAATCTAGTGGTGATCTCAACTTTATTAACAAGTTTTTTTACTTCTAGTACCATGTGAACATCTAAGTTATTACAAAAGTGCCGCTGTATCTTTAAAAATCTTTGGTTAATGTAGTCTTTGAGAGACTTGGTAATAGAAAGTTGATGTCCAGTGATATTGAGGTTCATTATCGATTACTCCTTATCTACGTTTACGAATACTAGCACTAGGTATTTTAAGTGCTTCCCGATATTTTGCGACGGTTCTTCTCGCAATTACTACTCCACCATCCCCAAACCTATCTGACAAACTTTGATCGGAGAAAGGTTTTTCAGGATTCTCTTTTTGAATCCATTCTTTTATTTGTTCCTTTATCGCAGTTCCCGAAGCAACGCCTCCGTCCTCCGTTGTAACGTGACTTCCAAAAAAATATTTTAATTCGAAGCAACCCATCGGAGTCAGAATATATTTTTGATTTGTGACTCTAGAAACAGTTGATTCATGCAGGTCACATCGTATTGCTATATCTCGTAAAACCAAAGGTCTCATCGCCCTAGGCCCATCGTCGAAAAAATCTTGTTGCACTTCGACAATAGTCTGAGAAACTTTCAAAATAGTTTCGAAACGTTGCTGGATGTTTTTAAGCATCCATCTAGCCTCTTGCAGTTGTTGTCCCAAAGCCCCCTTCGCCCCGGAATCATTTTTCAAGACTGTCGCATAATCTTGGTGAAGCTTGAGTTTTGGCATTGCGGCTTCGTTCAGTTTGACTGACCATCTTCCATCTTCTTTTCTAAATGCTACTGTGTCAGGTATTACCGTTATAGATACATCCTCCTTAAAAAAACTACCCGGTTTGGGGTTTAATTGCCGTATTCCTATTTCTGCTGCATGCACTATATCTTTGGAAAAACCAGTAGCTTTAACTAGACCCGAAATATTATGTTGTGCTAACAGATTGAGATGATTCTCAACTATACAAACTGCAGCTGTGTAAACTTCGGTTTCGTACCCATTTTTTTTTGCTAGAAGCTGCAGCTTGAGACATTCAGATAAATTTCTTGCCCCAACACCCACAGGATCAAAACTCTGCAGCAGTTTCAAACCAATTGATAATTCGTCATTCGATAATCGCTCAGAGTAAGCTTCCTCAAAAGCTTTTGCGAATGGTCGCTCTAACTCCTTTAATTCCTCTCTAAGATATCCATCAGAATCTAATTCTCTTATCAAGATTTCTACCCATGCTCTTTCTTTATTAGAAAGGGTCATTAAAGATAGCTGCCCTTGAAGGTGTTGAGTTAGTGAGATTGGACTCTCTCCTAGGGTATCCCTACTCTCATTTTGTTCGTCTGTTCCAATTTTCCCTTTGTTAGGCTTTATAGAGGACCATTCATTGATTCTTGTATCTTCAAGTTGACCACTACTACTCTTCTGATCTGAGGTCTCGGTTGGTAGAGATTCATCTGAAACGGTTTCTTTTGACTCTTTACCGAGGCCGCTATCAGGGCTCTCCTCCATCTCTAGGAGAGGATTGTCAGAAACTGCCTGCTCAAGTTCTTCTTTCAATTCTACGGTCGACATTTGCAACAACTTTATTGCTTGTTGCAATTGAGGTGTGAGAGCCAACTGTTGGCTAGTTTTTAAACCTAGACTCTGTTTCATTCTTTTTTAACTATAACCTAAAGTGCTCCCCTAAATAAGACTTTTTAACTTCTGAATTCTTAATAATTTCACTTGGGTTGCCATCACTAAGAACTAAGCCATCATTTATAATTGTAGCCTTATCACAGATTCCTAATGTTTCTCTGACATTATGATCAGTAATAAGTACTCCAACGCGCTTCGATTTTAGGAATCTAATGACACGTTGAATTTCTATTACCGCTATTGGATCAACCCCGGCAAAAGGTTCATCAAGAAGAAGAAACTTTGGGCTAGAAGCCATTGCTCTAGCGATCTCTACACGTCTTCTTTCTCCCCCGGAAAGTGTATATCCAAAGCTATTTCTGATACGCATAATTTGCATCTCTTCCATAAGCGAGTCGCGTTTAGCCACTACTTCTTTCTTACTAAAATTTAATCCAGATTCATTTTTTTGTAACTGCAGAACTGCCTCGATGTTATCGCTTACGCTCAACTTTCTAAATATAGAGGCCTCTTGTGGCAGGTATGATAAACCTTTTTTTGATCGTACGTGAATAGGATCTTCGGTAATCTTGGATTCATTCAGAAAAATATTACCCTCATCTGGAGAAATCAACCCTAACAACATGTAGAAACAAGTTGTCTTACCCGCTCCATTTGGACCCAAAAGGCCCACAACTTCGCCGCTTTTTACCTGCAAAGATACATTTTTTATGATCTTGATACTTTTATAATTTTTTTTTAAGTTTTTTGCTTCCAACTTATTGAATTGCAACATCAATAATATCTTCCTAATCCTGCGAGCTTGGCATCAGAGTCATCCTTGTTCTGGTTTCTCCCGGCTGAGTTTTTGCTTTATAAATCTCGGAAATACTATCGTAGCTTAGTTCATCGCCGGAAACTTTATCCTTGATTTTACCATTCTTAAGCCTTACTAACTGAGCATTACCCTTAAGTAAAAAAGTTGAGTTTCGTTCATCGTAGTCAAGCTGTTTAGCAACTCCCTCTATCCACTCTCCCTCACCTTCTCTTTTTGATCTAAAAAAAGCAGGGTCGCCAACTATAAAACCGTAAGATAATCCGTTTTTAGTTTGTTTAAGCGTTAAAGAATCTCCCTTAAGCGTTAAATTGCCTCTAACCAAGACGACATTACCCTCAAATTTTGTAATCAAATTTATATCATTGTGTTTAATCGAATTGGCATCAATCTGAAGTGGAGAAAGATCTTCAGCTTGGCAATATGAATGAAAAAATAAAAGTTTTGTTACTAAGATAAAGCTAATTTTTTGTAACCAGATAAATTTACCCAGATTTTGAGTAAGCATCTTTAAACTGCTCCTCTGATAAGCGAACTCTTTTCTAAAATATTTATTTCTCCTGTTTTTTGGTTAATTATCATCCCAAGTCCTTTGATGATAAAAATTTTATTTGAAATCTCCACTTTTCCTTTAGTGCTGGCAATTTTTTTGTCGAATCTAATCTCTAAATCATCCGTTCTAATTTTTAGTTCATCTCCATTTTTTGGACCTAATTTTAGGATCCTAACATTACCCGTTAAGGTCGCAACCTCCTCGTCTCTATTAATTTCACCATAATCAGCCCATGTATTTATGGTGGCGTCGGTAACCGAAAAAGTTTTGAGGAAAGGGTTCTCTAAAAAAATTATGCCGTCATCATGATATAACAGCGAAGTTGCCTTTATTTTCCTGATAACAAAACCATTAACATCAGTCTGACTGATCATAACTTGATTCAGTTTAACTCTTGGTTGATTTCCGTAGTTAGGTTTTGCTTCCTCAATAAGTAGTAATCTACTTAAAATACCTGTCGCAACGGCTAACAACAAAAAAATAATAAGAGGTAGTAATGCACTAGCAGATTGGGTAACTTTATTCATAGTATTTGGTAATTAAATCACATAATTCTCTAACTGCCCCCTTACCTCCCTTTTTTACCGTAATGTAATCGGCGCTCTCTTTAACCTCCGGTACCGCGTCTGGGACGGCAACTGCAAGATTAACCATTTGAAGTAGTTTTAGATCCGGTAAATCATCACCCATGTGCCCACAATTTTTTTCGTCTATTTGTGACTCTCTTTTCCACTTGTTGAAGGATTTGAATTTATCTTCGACTCCAAGCATTAAGGTTCTTATTCCGAGTTCTTCCGCCCGTTTTCTAGTAGCAGGACTATCTCGTCCACTTATCAATCCAACGTTGATACCTATCTTTAAAATATTTTTTACTCCTTGGCCGTCGATAACAGAAAAAATTTTTACACACTCTCCTGTCGAATCATATGTTAACGAACCGTCAGTCATAACCCCGTCCACGTCAAAAAACATCCATTTCAGTAACTTTATTTTTTCCTTAATTTTATCTATATCATTCATTTATTAAACAACCTTTGCTTCTAATAAATCATGCAAACCAATTGCCCCAATAAGTTGATTTTTAGAATTGATTACCACTAAATGATTAATTTTTTTTGTTTCCATTAAAAGAGCTGCCTCGCTTGCGAGTGCTTCTTTTGATATGGTCAAGGCTTTTACCGACATTACCTCTTTTATTACAGTTTCTTGCAAGTTATAGCCTTTACCTAAAAGCCTTCGCAGATCACCGTCCGTAAAAATTCCCAACGCTGCATCTTGTTTATTCGACACACACGTCATTCCCATTCGCTTTGCACTCATTTCAATTACCGCCTCCATAAGAGTAGCCTCTTCAGAAACCTTCGGCAATGCTTCTCCGGTCTTCATGATATCCTCAACTCTTATCAGCAACCTCCTTCCAAGCGTACCGGCTGGGTGGGTCCTCGCAAAATCATCTGCTTTGAATCCTTTCATTTCCAATAAGACAATTGCTAAAGAATCCCCCATCGCTAAGGCAACTGTAGTACTAGCGGTCGGAGCAAGATTTAAGGAACAAGCTTCTGTCTTCACAGAAGCATTTAAATGTACATCAGATAGAATTGCTAAAGTTGAATTAGTGTTACCAGTTATGCTTATAAGTTTTGTTCCAAGCCTTTTGAAAAGCGGTGCCAACTTACATAATTCCTCTGTTTCTCCAGAATAAGACAGCGCAAGAATTATATCTTCCTCACAAACCATTCCCAAGTCGCCATGTTGAGCTTCTGCAGGATGTAAAAAAAATGAAGGGGTGCCTGTAGACGCAAATGTGGCAGAAATTTTATTTCCAATATGTCCAGATTTGCCGATTCCAGTGACAATGACTCTACCGGTGCTCTCGAAAAGTAACTTTATCGCTGAGACATAACTTTTATCTAACTTTTTACAGAGCTCTGATACCTCAGACGCCTCAATTTTCAGTACTAATTTCGCTCTTTCTAAGATATCTTTATGTGAGTGAAGACTAGATTGTTTTTTCATAAATAATTTTCAGTGTTTTTTAGGATGATAAACCATGAATCGAAAAAGTGTGGTGGTCTTGGATCAGCTAACCTTTTATTACGGAAATCGAAAGATTATAAAAAAGCTTGATTTGTCAGTTAAGAAGGGCCAGGTAGTAGCTATTATGGGGGGATCTGGGGTAGGAAAGACGACTCTTCTGAAGCTAATTTCTGGACTTCAAGTACCCACTTCTGGACATGTTAAAGTTTTTGAAAAAATTGTATCCAATTTGAAAGTTGTTGAGTTGAATGAATTACGTAAAAGACTTGGACTTTTATTTCAGTTTGGTGCTCTTTTTACGGATTTAAGCTGCTTCGAAAATGTTGCATTTCCATTAAGAGAGCATTCCAAACTGCCAGAAAATCACATTAGAGATATTGTTCATCTAAAATTAGAGGCCGTTGGATTGCGTGGCGCGGCAAGTTTGATGCCCTCTGAAATTTCCGGTGGAATGGCAAGAAGAGTTGCACTGGCGAGGGCAGTTGCATTGGATCCAGAATTAATCTTATATGATGAACCCTTTGCGGGGTTGGATCCCATTTCACTGGCTGTAACTGCTAACCTCATCAAAAGTTTGAACCGTGCACTTGGCGCAACCTCTATAATCGTTACTCATGATGTAGCAGAAACTTTTGAAATAGCGGATGAGGTGTTTATTTTATCAGCTTCGGACAAAGGCTCAATTTTGGTTGCTAAAGGTACTCCCGAAGAATTAATGAAAGAAAAAGACGCTTTTGTAAGGCAGTTTTTGCAGGGTAATATTGAGGGACCAATCAAATTTCACTTCCCCGTAAGCCCTATTTCTCAAATCTTAAAATAATCTTGTAAGCCCTTTAAAAATGAATAAGTTAGTTTTTTTGGTGAGATTCACAGAAAATCTCGGTGCATTTTTGATTCTTTTAATAGCAATCATAAAACAGGCAGTTTTACTAAAGAGCAGATTTTCTTTGGTAATGACCCAAGTAAAATTTCTTGGTAATCGCTCCCTAAGCATAATATGTGTTTCTGGACTTTTCGTTGGTTTGGTCCTTGGACTCCAGGGATACTATACATTGAGAAGATATGGATCAGAGGAGGCTCTTGGGCTGTTGGTGGCGTTGTCCTTGGTTAGGGAGCTAGGCCCTGTTGTAGCAAGTTTATTATTTGCGGGAAGGGCTGGAACTTCTCTCACAGCAGAAATTGGATTAATGAAGGCGGGAGAGCAACTTTCCGCATTAGAAGCTATGGGTGTTGATCCATTGAACAGAGTTTTACTGCCTCGGTTTATCGGCGGCATTCTTGCTGTACCTATTTTATGTGCTTTGTTCTCCTCCGTTGGTATAGTTGGTGGGTGGTTTATCGCAGTAATACTAATTGGAGTAGACTCAGGGGCATTTTGGTCACAAATGACGAGTGGTGTTAACTTCTACGACGATATATTAAGTGGATTCATAAAAAGCTTTGTTTTTGGCGTGGTTGTAACTCATATAGCGTTGTTCATGGGCTATTTCGCAAAAGCAACGCCGGACGGAGTTTCAAAAGCCACAACCTCCACTGTTGTTGTAAGTTCTTTTTCCATTCTTAGTTTAGATTTTATTCTAACCGCATTAATGTTCAGTAATACCTAATAATTTTGTTGTTTTATTAAGTGTTTTTGTGCTCAACTATAGTTATGAATAATCTAAATTTTTCTGCTGGTATATTTTTTATCCTTGGCATTTGCTCTGTGGCATTCCTTTCACTTCAGGTTAGTAATTTGATCGGGAACAGCTTTGCCGACGGATATTCAGTAGAAGCTTATTTTGATAACGTCGGAGGCTTAAAGCCAAGAGCTGCTGTGCGCAGCTCTGGAGTGCTTGTTGGTCGTGTTGATACTATTGAATTTGATGATTTTAGATATCAGGCAAAGGTAGTTTTAAATTTGAAAAAGGGCACTAAGTTTCCAAAAGACAGCTCGGCAAAAATTTTGACTGCTGGGCTGCTGGGAGAAAATTATGTTGGCCTATCGCCTGGCGCGGAGGGGGAGTTTTTAACAGCAGGTGATAGACTTGAAATGACTCAATCTGCTGTAATTCTTGAAAATGTAATTTCGCAATTTTTGTATAATGCAAAGCCGGAGTAGAATAAAGAATTATGCCAATTTTTTTGAACAGTCTAGGAGTTTAGAGGTCATACTTTATGATGAATTATACTAAGACTTTTTTTAAAACTGGATTTGCTCTGATAGCTGCTGCTTTCCTTACTGGTTGCGCGACCATAAATTCTATGAATAGCGGTGATCCTAGGGATCCATGGGAATCTACTAACAGAGTAATATTTAAAGTTAACGAGACTATTGATGGAAAGGTTTTGAAACCCCTGGCTGAAGGCTATCAGAATGTAGTTCCCTCTCCAATTAGGACAGGTGTTAGTAACTTCTTCTCTAACTTAAGTGATTTGGCGACAGCAATTCACCATTTATTGCAGCTGGATTTTAAAAATTCAGGCCAGTCTGTTTCTAGATTTGTCATAAATTCCACAATGGGTATTTTAGGTTTAACAGACGTCGCCAGCAATCTTGGAATTAATAGGACCGTAGAGGATACCGGACAGACCTTAGGTTCTTATGGAGTTAAACAAGGCCCTTATTTAGTTTTACCGCTTTTTGGTCCTAGTACTGTTCGCGATGGCCTGGGAAGAGTTGTGGATTTAGCAGTGGATCCTTTTAATGAAATTGTTAAAGAGAGGGAAGCTAAGATTTCAGGCAATATTCTTAGGGTTGTCGACACTAGAGCGCAATTATTGGCAGCGGAAGAGGCGTTCGAGGCTTTGGCTTTCGATAGATATGTTAGTGTTAGAAATGCATACCTAGCCATAAGAGAATCTCAAGTTAAGGATTAGGATAATTAGTGAGATTCAATTTTGGTCCGGCAGTGACTTTTAACAAGAACTTTGACATAGTTCTTTTTAAATGCGTATGTGTGGCATTAATGTTTTGCTTGAGTGAGACTAGTGCTAATGATGTTAGCCAAGAGCCAGAAACAATTATTTCAAAGATCAGTAGCGAAATAATACAGAAAATTCGTGAGAACCCAAAATTGTCCTCAGGTAATTGGGAGCTTATAAACGAATTGGTTGATGCTACCGTTATGCCAATAGTTGATTTTCAAAAAATGACTGCGTTGGCTGTTGGTAAAAGCTGGAGGCTAGCAAGTGACAAGCAAAAAGAAAAACTTATGGTAGTTTTCCGTGAATTACTATTATTAAGTTATGCTGGCGCTATTAAATTCGCTGAAAAAGCATCTGTAACTATATTGCCCTCAAGGCGCTCTGCTTCGGATAATAACGCAATTGTTAGAACCAAGGTGGCTGTTCCAGGTCGGCAAGCTATTTCAATAGATTATCGCCTGAAAAAAACTTCCACTGGGTGGAAGATTTATGATTTGAATGTATTGGGTCTATGGCTTGTCGAAAATTACCGTTCTCAATTCTCTCAAATTGTTAGCACAAACGGTGTTGATGGACTAATTTATGCCATCAGTGAAAAAAATAAACTCATAAGAAATAAAAAAAATAAAAAATAGACGAGCACAAAAATTTGAAGAACATATTCTTAATTGAATTGTCAGGAAATTTAGTCAATTCCGAAATATTGCCGATTATGAAGACTTGTAAAGAGAAAATCAGGGAAGGAATTTCCGAAAATATTATGGAGATTGTTTTGGACTTTTCGAAGGTGGAGAAAGTTGACACCTCTGCAGTTGTTCTGGTAATTGAGATGGAGAGATTAGTTAGAAATCATTTCTCACTGTCCCCAGAAGGTCAAAGGCCTAAGATAGTATTGAGTTATTTACCGGCTAACCTATCAGCTTTGCTTGATATTTATTCTCTTTCCGGTAGTCTTTGCGTACATCAATGATTGCTATAAGTTTCAAAAATTTGAGGAAGGTTTTTGTCAAGTCAGGGAAACAATTTGACGCACTGTGTGATGTTTCTTTCGATGTTAAGGAGGGAGAGTTTTTCGGTTTACTCGGGCCAAATGGGGCTGGAAAAACCTCTTTGATCAACATTCTTGGAGGTATATCAAATCCAACCTTCGGCACTGTTGAAGTATTCGGCTTAGATGTTACAGAAGTTCCAGAGAGAACAAAGAGACTGCTTGGTATAGTTCCACAAGAGTTAGTTTTTGATCCTTTTTTTACCGTAAAAGAAACCTTAAAAATTCAGTCAGGTCTTTTTGGAATTCGAGACAATAATCTCTGGATCGAGGAGTGTTTGGTTGAGCTGGGTTTAACAGAACAAGCCAACGCAAATATGCGAGCTCTGTCAGGGGGAATGAAAAGGAGGGTTTTAATTGCGCAGGCTTTGGTCCATAAACCGCCTATAATTGTTTTAGATGAGCCCACAGCTGGAGTAGATATTGATTTGAGGGAGAGTTTATGGCTGTTCATAAAGAAATTGAATAAATTAGGGCACACTATTATATTGACAACTCATTACTTGGAGGAGGCTGAAATGTTATGTGAAAGAGCAGCATTTATGTTTAAGGGAAAATTATCTTCAGTTGAGGATATTAGTCTCCTCTCGAAATCAGATGGAGGTATTAAAGAGGTTTTTAAAAATATGAGTGTGAGGTAGTATGCAACTCGATTTAATAACACAAATTAAAACAAAACTAGAATCTTGTTTCAATTATTCTGAAGTAAAGGTTAGCGGTGATGGACGTCACTTTCAAGCTGTCATCGTGAGTGATGATTTTTTAAATAAAAATAGGATTGCCAGGCACAAAATGGTTTATGAGGCTCTAGGCAAAAGTATGGAATCTGAAATTCACGCTCTGTCTATAAAAACTTACACGGTGAGTGAGTGGACAAATATAGAATAATTGGACCAAATAGGCTGATTGGCGAATTAGAAATTGATGGCGCGAAGAACGCAGCATTGCCAATATTTTGCGGCTCTCTCTTAACCTCAGATCCAGTATTCATCTCTAATGTCCCGAAGCTAAAGGACGTCGAGACATTATTAAAGCTCTTTTCAGAACTTGGAGTTTCAATTGAACTGAACAGCTCGACCGCCACTTGTGGCTTACAAACAGCCAGTATTTCCTCACTTGAGGCTCCTTATGAATTAGTGAAAACAATGAGAGCTTCTATCCTTGTTTTGGGGCCATTACTTGCTCGTTTTGGCGAGGTCAAGGTCAGTTTGCCTGGAGGTTGTGCTATTGGTAATAGACCTATCGACCAGCACATTAAGGCATTTGAGTCGATGGGCGCAAAGGTTACTCTCGTTGATGGTTATATTCATGCGAAGTGCCGAAAGCTAAACGGCTCAAGAATAAAAAATGATATGGTTACGGTTACTGGCACCGAAAATATTATGATGGCTGCTTGTCTAGCGGAGGGAGAAACAATAATTGAGAATGCCGCTAGAGAGCCCGAGGTGGTCGATTTAGCGATCTTTTTGAAATCCATGGGAGCCCGAATTTCAGGTGAAGGAACTGACGTAATTTCAATTTTAGGTGTTAAGAAACTTTTTGGAGCTGAACATAAAATCATTTCAGATCGCATTGAAACCGGAACATTTATTTGCGCAATTGCTGCTTGCGGAGGTGATGTTTTTCTGAGAAATGCTAACATTAATAGTATTGGAGTTACAGTTACGAAGCTTAGGCAAAGTGGAACTGATATTTCAGTTGACAAGGAAGGTTTAACGGTAACGTCCAAAGGCAAACCCGAGTCAGTCAGCGTCAAAACGGCTCCATTTCCCGGCTTTGCAACTGATATGCAAGCTCAAATCATGGCCGTTAATTTGGTTTCAAATGGCACGGCAAGGATTACAGAGAATATATTTGAGAATCGATTTATGCATGTGCAAGAAATGAAGAGATTGGGCGCACATATTAAGGTAAATGGAAATACTGCGGTAGTTACTGGTAGGGAAAGGCTGTGTGGAGCAGAAGTAATGGCCACTGACTTACGAGCATCAGCCGGCTTGGTTATAGCTGGCTTAGTTGCCGAGGGAGAAACGGTAATTGATCGAATCTATCATCTCGAAAGAGGGTATGCGGACATGGATAAAAAGTTAGCAAATTTAGGTGCAGATGTTTTAAGGGTAAATCAATGTTAACTTGTGCAGTCCCGAAGGGTAGAATTTTTGATGAAACAGTGGAGCTTTTAACTAGAGGTAAAATTGCATCTCTTAATAAGGAACATGAGGATTTTTCGCGTAAATTAATTATTATTTCTCGAGACAAAAATTTCCGTCTGTTGATAGTGAGAAGTCAAGATGTTCTAACGTATGTCAGGTATGGAGCCGCTGATATTGGCGTTGTTGGATTAGATGTTCTTGATGAGTTCAATTGTGAAGGCATTTACCAGCCGTTAGATTTGAAAATAGGTGCCTGTCGACTATCAGTGGCAGTAGCAAATAAGGAAAAATATAAGAAATTAATAGATAGCAGTCAGAGGTTTAAAGTAGCCACTAAGTATCCGAATCAAGCTAACGCTTATTATGCAAAAAAAGGTATTCAGGTGGATATAATTAAGCAGTATGGGTCTATGGAGTTAGCCCCTATTGTTGGTTTAGCTGACGCAATAGTTGATTTAGTTTCAACAGGTCAGACGCTTAAAGTTAATGGATTGTTTGAGATAGATTTGGTTAAAAAAATTTCTTCCAGACTGATCATAAACAAAGCTTCGTTCAAACTTAAGAACCCTGCCGTCACGGGAATCGTAAGAAAGCTTTCTGAAGTTTTAGAATTAAAAAATAGAAAGAGCAAATGAAAAAATTAGAAAATTTAAGACAGTTCAATTTTGACGATAATGATTTTTACTCTAAATTTGGTGATTTGATAAAAAGGGGAGAAGAGTTAGATCATCGGATTACTAATACTGTTAGAGAAATAATCAATAATGTAAGAAAGTCAAAGGATGAGGCAGTTCTAAGGTATTCGAAACAATTTGATAGTGCTAATTTTTCCTCTGTAGCGTGCAGTGAGATTCTTCAGGCCGAAGCTTTATCAGCATTTGAAAGCTTAAGTTCTGAGAAAAAGAGTGCTTTAGAAAAATCTTTAGAAAGAATACGACGGTACCATGAGATGCAAACTACTTTGCCGTTTTCGTATCAAGATGAATTTGGTTCTAAAATTTCAATGCAGGTAACTCCTTTAGAGAGAGTGGGGATTTATGTGCCAGGAGGTAAAGCTTCATATCCATCAACTGTTTTGATGAATGCTATTCCAGCCGCAGTTGCCGGGGTAGAAGAAGTCATTATGGTAGTGCCGAGTAATAGTAGGGGAGAAGTAAATCAGATGACGCTTGCCGCAGCCCATTTAGCTGGAATAAGCCGCCTCTTTCGTATAGGTGGAGCTCACGCGATCGCCGCACTTGCTTATGGGACGGAGACAATACCGAGAGTTGACATGATCGTTGGTCCTGGGAATGCATATGTTGCAGAGGCGAAACGCCAGGTTTTTGGCTCGGTTGGAATTGACATGGTTGCAGGTCCCTCCGAAATTCTTATTATCTCAGATGGTAGTGGAGATCCGGAATGGGTCGCAATGGATTTGTTCTCTCAGGCTGAGCATGATGAACTAGCACAGGCCATATTACTATGTACGAGTAGGGACTTCATGCTCGAAGTACGATCAGCTATCAAGAGGCTTTTACCTCAAATGGACAGAAGTGACATTATTGAGACTTCATTAGTAAACCGAGGAGCTTTAATCTTTGTGGAGGACTTGAGTCTCGCTTGTGAGTTAGCGAATAAAATTGCACCCGAGCATTTGGAATTAGCGATAGAAGAGGGCGAACGCTGGTTACCTTACATAAGGAATGCAGGTTCCATATTTGTAGGAAAATATTCTTCGGAGTCCTTAGGAGATTATTGTGCGGGCCCCAATCATGTTCTACCAACTTCAGGATCAGCTAGATTCTCCTCTGCTCTTAGTGTTTACGATTTTAAAAAAAGAACTAGTATTATTAATGTCAGTCCGACGGGAGCAAAGTTTTTAGGTAAGATTGCTTCAACGATAGCCAAGGGCGAAGGTTTGACAGCGCATGCCAAGTCAGCGGAAATGAGATATGTGGTTAAATAAAAGTTGTATTTAGCACAGTTTATCTTTTAGCAAAGATAAAACTTTTTTACAGGATTCAAGTGACCCGATTGAAATTCTAAGCCAATTTCTTAATCTACCATGTTTGAAGTATCTAACTAATACTTTTTTTCTCATAAGATACTCAAATAAATTTACAGCATTTGCTTTTCGATGGGAAATTAATAAAAAGTTTCCTTTTGAAGGGATGACTCGAAAACCAATTCTCGTGAATTCTTCAGTTAAAAAGGACCTGTTTGATATAATCTGTTCCCTTGATGATTTAAACCATTCCCTATCCCCAAGCGCTGCCACACCAGCTGAGCAAGCAAGTCTATCAACTGGGTAGGAATTGAAACTATTCTTCGCGTCCGTTAGTGCAGATATAAGTTCTTCACTACCGACACAAAATCCTAACCTTAAACCAGCAAGGCTCCTGGACTTTGAAAAGGTTTGCACTACTATTAGGTTCTCGCATATTCTATCTCTGATTAACGGAATGCAAGAATAAGAACCAAAATCAACATATGCTTCATCGATGAGGAATAATTTATTTGGATTATTGAGGACATATTTTATTAATTTTTTTTTATCAATCATCAACCCAGTAATTGCATTAGGATTAGGAATTACTATAGAGTTAGAGGCTTTAGGAATTTGCGAAAGGTCAATTTCAAAGTTATGCGCCAAAGGAAACGTTTCAACTGAGACACCGAACAGTTTAGCTAAAGATGGGTAAAAACTGTAAGTTATATCTGGCATTGATAAAACACCCCTACCAGCGAAAAAAGACATGAAGCAAAATGCTAAAACTTCGTCAGATCCGTTACCGATAAATATCGAGTTCTTTCTCAACTTGAAATATTTAGCTAATGCTTTTTTCAATGAATCTGATTCGGGCTCTGGATATAGTCGTAATAATGTTGCCTTTTTAAGCAAACACTTTTGAATGGCTTCCTTTACTTTCGGAGAGGGGCTAAATGGGTTCTCATTAGTATTGAGTTTTAGAGTAGAAGAATCTAAGCTCTGTTCTCCTGGCACATATGGCTTCAGTGTATTTATCAGTGGATTTATAAACTTAAATTTTTTTTTCATCTTACTTTCAACTTTTTATCGTGTACCATCTTAATTTTACTTTATCAAATTATGCGTACTGCAAAGATTTCAAGAAAAACTGGAGAAACTCTGGTCGAAGTTACCATTAACTTGGACAGTGGATCAAGCGGTTGTATAGATACAGGATTACCATTTTTCGATCACATGTTGGATCAGATTCGAAAGCATGGAAATCTGGACGTGCAGATTGTAGCTAAGGGTGATTTGCAAGTGGATCCGCATCATACTGTTGAAGATGTAGGCATTACCCTCGGTCAAGCGTTAAAAAAGGCCTTGGGTGATATGAAGTCTATAAAAAGATTCGCCGCTGCATATGCACCCCTAGATGAAGCATTATCGAGAAGTGTTTTGGATATTTCTGGTAGGCCAGGATTGGAGTTTAGATGTAAGTGGAAAAGAGGGATGGCGGGAAATTTTGATTTAGATTTGATCCATGAGTTTTTCCAAGGGTTTGTGAATCACGCTTTTGTAACTCTACATATTGATAATTTAGCGGGTGAAAATGCCCATCATCAATGTGAAAGTGTTTTTAAGTCTTTTGCTTTGGCTCTAAAAACTTCTATCCAGATTGATCGAAGTATTGGGTCTGACATTCCTTCCACAAAAGGTGTTTTATAAGAGGATTATCCAATGATTGCCGTGGTTAACATCGGAGTAGGAAATATAAAGAGCGTCCTCTCTGCGTTGAGATTTGTAGCTCCGTTACAAAAAATTGAAGTGGTATCCACGGCTTCCGGGCTAGATAGTGCCGAAAGGGTAATCTTTCCTGGTCAAGGTTCCATGAAAAACTGTTTTTCAGCTTTTTGTAGCCTTGGCTTATTGGAATCATTTAAGAACTGTTTAAAAAAAAAACCATTCTTGGGTATTTGTCTTGGAAAACAGTTTCTCTTCGATTATTCAGAGGAGGGGTCAAGTCCGGGTCTTGGTTTAATAGCTGGAAGTGTAATTAAATTTCCCTCGAATTACACTAAGTTGAAGGTTCCTCATATGGGCTGGAATAGTGTGGCTTTTCGCAGTAATCACCCTGTTTTTAGAGAATTTAATCAAATTGAAGCTAAAACTACTTACTTCTATTTTGTACATAGCTTTTTTGTAAACCCAGCTGACCGAGAAATTATCATCGGTGAAACGGAACATGGAGTTCGGTTTCCAAGTGTAATTTCGAAGGACAATATTTTAGCAACTCAGTTTCATCCTGAAAAAAGTGCTTCAGCTGGGTTAATGATATTAAAGAATTTTGTTTCTTGGAATCCATAACTAAGAAAATAAAACGAGGAGAAAATATGACTTTTTCACTAATCCCAGCTATCGATATTAGGGATGGCAATTGTGTGAGATTACTTCAAGGTGAGTTCTCAAAGGAGACCATTTTTTCCAAAGATCCCCAAGAAGTGGCTGAAAAATGGATTTCTCGAGGTGCAAAGAATATACACATAATTGATTTAGACGGGGCGAGTTCTGGAAAACTCACAAATGATTATTTAGTAAAAACAATTTTAAATGAATACGGTAGGAAAGTTTCAATACAGGTGGGTGGTGGAATAAGAGATATGAATACGATTGAGGAACTTGTAACTTATGGAGCTTCCCGAGTGATTATTGGAACAGCTGCTGTAAAAACTCCAGAATTTTTACAAGATGCGTGTAGGTTATTTCCTGGTTGCATGATAGTTGCTCTCGATGCAAAAAATGATAAGGTTGCCACCAACGGTTGGAGTGAATTGTCGAGTAATACTGTTATCGAATTGGCGAAAGAATATCAAAGTTTTGGTGTTGAGGGTATTTTGTACACCGATATTATGAGAGATGGCATGATGAAAGGAGTTAATTTAGAATCGACTCTTGCTTTAGCGAGATCAGTAGACATACCCATAATTGCATCTGGTGGTGTCTCGGGTTTGAGTGACTTAAGGCGACTTATTAAATGCAGTGCTGAGGGTATTTCTGGAGTTATTTTGGGTAGGGCACTTTACGAGGGAAAGTTAGATTTTGAAGAAGCTCTAGAACTAGTTGGAATCGAAAGAGCATAAAAGTGCTAGCAAAGCGAATTATACCTTGTTTAGATATTGATAACGGAAGGGTTGTTAAAGGGGTAAATTTTGTTGGTTTAAAAGATGCTGGAGATCCCATAGAAATAGCTAGGAAATATGACGAACAGGGAGCTGATGAGATCACCTTTTTGGATATAACCGCAACTTCGGATCGTAGAGAAATCATTAGAGATATGGTTGAACGAGTAGCAGAACAAGTTTTTGTGCCCTTGACAGTAGGTGGTGGAATTAGATCAAAAGACGATGTTAGACAAATTCTGCTTTCCGGGGCAGATAAGGTCAGCATTAATTCGGCAGCTATTGCAAACCCTAAATTAATTCAAGAATGTGCTAACGAATTTGGATCTCAGTGCATAGTGGTTGCAATTGACGTAAAAATGCAGGTAAATGGAGGAAACTGGGAGGTTTTTAGTCATGGAGGGAGAAGAGCTACAGGCTTGGATGCATTGAATTGGATAAAAAATGTAGTTCAATTGGGGGCTGGAGAACTGCTGATAACTAGTATGGATAAAGACGGTACGCAGTCTGGTTTCGATAATGCGTTAATGAAAAAGATTTCCGACGGTGTTAATATTCCAGTTATTGCGTCAGGCGGTGGAGGGTGCTTAGAAGATTTTTTGCAAGCCTTTGTAAAGGGAGGTGCTGATGCAGTCCTAGCTGCTTCCATTTTTCACTTTGGAAAATATACTGTTAGTGACGTCAAAAAGTTTCTTAGAAAAAAGGAAGTGAATGTCAGATTGGATTAATAAAATTAAGTTCAATGAAAAAGGTTTGGTTCCAGCTATTGCGCAGGAAATAAGAACTGGTAAAGTTTTAATGCTAGCGTGGATGAACTCAGAGGCTGTAAAAAAGACACTCGAGCTGGGCACCGCCGTATATTATTCTCGCTCCCGAGATAAGCTTTGGGTTAAAGGTGAAACATCAGGACAATTTCAAGTTTTAAACGATTTGAGACTAGATTGTGATGGAGATGCTATTTTAGTTCTTGTTGAGCAGAAGAAGGATATTGCTTGTCATACTGGTAGAGAGACTTGCTTTTATCGATCTTATGAGGACAATGATTGGAAAGAGCTGATTATTTAGTTTATTTTTTTGAGAGCATAGCTCGAATGGTAACACTGTGGACAGGTTAAAAGTATTAGAGAACTTAATGGCTGTGATAGAGAAGAGGGCCGATTCTAATCCGTCCGACTCTTATGTTGCAAAACTTCTTCATGCTCCGAATGATCAGGTTTTAAAGAAGATTGGTGAAGAGGCAACTGAAGTCTTGTTAGCCGTAAAAGGTGGTGACAAAAATGAGGTTATCCATGAAGTTGCTGATCTATTTTTCCATTTATTGGTCATGTTAGAAAAAGAACAAATTAAATTTGTCGAAATACTTGACGAACTTCAAGACCGACAAATTAGGAGCAAGTCTGATGTCAAAAAATAATTTATTAAGTATGCCGCAGAAGGCTTTTTTAAAAAACTAAAAAAAAAAATTAAAGTCGACAGTTTTTAGTTAGAAACAGATTTTAGCCATAAGGAGTATTCGTAAAAGTTTTAAGTAAATATAGAAATTTTGTATGATCAAACTAATACCTTTTCAAAGCGTTACTTTTTGATAGATTATTATTTAGGAAAATGCTAACTTATTCTCTGACGTGCTCTTGTAAGGCTGATTCTTTTTGAGGTTTTTGGCCGTTAATTGATATTAGAATATGCGGGTTAAGGTATTTTGACAATAAATTACTTTTCGTTAAAACAATGTGTTAATACTTTGTGTTAACTTTTATGAAAACAACTAATTGAGGTGATTATGGGGTCCTTTAGTATCTGGCATTGGTTGATAGTTTTGTTGGTTGTTGTGTTGGTCTTTGGCACTAAAAAGCTTAGGAATATGGGCTCTGACTTGGGTAGTGCCGTGAAGGGATTCAAGGATGGGTTGAGCGAGGGACAGAAATCTAAAGATAATGCTACATCGATAAACATGCCCGACGAACGTATTAATCAACCTAGCGAAACTATAAATGTAAGTGCGAGAGAAAAATCAAAATCTTAATTCGAAATTAAGTTTTTCCAAGTGATTGATGTCGGATTTTTTGAACTCTTGCTTGTAGGTTTAGCGGGATTAGTTATAATTGGGCCGAAAAAGCTTCCTGTCGCGTTTAGGACTTTGGGTTCCTTAGTCGCTAAAGCTAGAAACTACGTTTCGGACGTTCGATCCGAAATAGAAAAAGAGATGAGCTTGGAGGAACTACGGGCTACCGAGAGGACGATAAAAGATATCGGTGGAAATTATACGGAAGAATTAAGTAACCTCCAAAAGGAAATACAAAATTTGGAGAAGGAAGCAACTATCAATTTCTTCGATCAAGCAGAGTCAAAAAAAGTGAGTTTTTACATATCGTCCCCAGTACTGTCATGGGAGGATGAAAATTTTCAGTTGAAGCTTCGAGATAGAGTTCGAAAAAGGTTAAGGAAAAGATTTTTAAAAAAAAGGAAGTTTGATGATTAATAACGGTGATGTTAATGAGAGCTTTGTTAGTCACATTGTCGAATTAAGGAATAGGGTAATAAAAGCATTTTCCGCAATTCTTATTTGTTTCCTTTCTATGGTTTATTGGGCTCCCGATATTTATAATTTTTTTGCCACTCCATTGATGGCAGTTTTGCCAAAAGGGGTAAATATGATAGCTACAGATGTCGCTGCTCCATTTTTTGTTCCTATAAAAGTCACAATGCTCTTGTCATTTGTAGTAGCTTTACCATTCGTTCTTTGGCAAGCTTGGTCATTTGTTTCTCCAGGACTTTATGAAGATGAAAAGAAATTGGCCATTCCAGTTCTATTAAGCAGTTTCTTTCTATTCTTATGGGGTATGGCTTTCGCTTACTGGATTGTTTTTCCTGCAGTCTTCGGTTTCGTTTCCTCCTATACTCCTGAAGGAGTCGAAATGGCAACCGATATTGATAAATATTTTAGTTTTTGCCTCTCACTTTTTTTCATTTTCGGACTATCTTTTGAAACTCCAGTCGTACAAATGTTATTGATCCGAACCGGTATTGTTTCAATAGACCAAATGGCAGAGTTTCGACCATATTTTATTGTTCTAGCTTTTATTATTGCCGCGATTGTTACACCTCCAGATGTGATATCGCAACTGATGTTGGCTATTCCCCTCTGTTTCCTCTTTGAATTTGGAATCTGGTTGTCGCGATTTACCTTAAACCGTAGTGAAAAAAACCAAAAAGTTTAACTAGGTTTTTGGTCGTTCCCCCACAGTTACTTGTAGTAATTTCTCCTCGCCATTTCTCAGTACAGTTATCGTCGCCTTGGAGCCGGGACTGAGATTGGAAACAACAAGCAGAAACTTCTGTGTATTTTTTACTTCTGTATTGTTTACTCGCAGTACTATGTCACCTGGAAGCAAACCGCCCTTGGCTCCAGGACCTTTAGCTAACAATTTTTTTATGTAAGTTCCTTCGGAAAAATTTAAATCTAATTTTTCGGCTATTCGACGATCTATATCTGTCGGTTGAACTCCTAGGTATCCCCTTTTTACCCTGCCATAAGTTGCAATATTGCTAAAAACTTGTTTCACCAAGTCAACGGGAATCGCAAAGCCTATACCCACACTACTACCAGTTTGAGAGTAAATCGCGGTGTTAATTCCGACTAACTTTCCTTGAATATCCACTAACGCGCCTCCTGAATTTCCCGGATTTATGGCAGCGTCAGTTTGAATAAAATTTTCAAACGTATTTATGTTTAACTCATTTCTGCCGAGAGCGCTGACTATTCCTTGGGTGGCCGTTTGTCCAACTCCAAAAGGATTGCCTATGGCTAAAACGGGATCACCCACATACAGAGATTTCGTCTCTCCAAATTTAATTATTTGCATTTTATTTGCATTGATTTTCAACACAGCAAGATCAGTTTCAGGGTCTGTCCCTATTATCTCGGCCCTCTCTTTACGCCCATCTGCTAGTGCGACTTCAATCATATCAGCCTTATCGATAACGTGATTATTGGTAATAATGTGTCCATTTTCCGAGACAATCACACCAGATCCTAGACTATTTTTTTCTTTCAGGCCCGGGTAAAAAAGTTCAAAATCTTTGCCGAAAAATCTTTTAAGAAAAGGATCACTTAGAAATGGATGTTTTGGTGCGCGTAAATTATTTTGACTTGTAAAAACATGAACTACTGTTGGCATCGCTAAATGCGCAGCAAGTCGAAAATTTCGTTGCGAAAGCGGTTGAACTTCGGTGTACCTTTGTTTCTCCACATCATTGGAATTATCACGAGCATTAAAATCTACTTGCGTCGAGGGGAAAAGCAATTTGTCTATATTCTTGATCCAATGGGGTTTCAAACTGGCAACAATAAAAAAAACCGCCAATAATGCAGTTGTTAATTGACAAAATGTGAGCCATAAGGTCTTTAAGAACATAAACTTAGTTTATAGGAAATAGATTAATAAACATGTTATTCTTAGAGGGTTTTTGAACTTTTTTAATATATTGTCTCTAAAAGTTTATTGGAGTTTAATGAATCGCTCCAACATTGTTTAAAAAGAAATAGGAAGAAAAACATGGGTGGAGAAAATTTAAACGATAAAGTGTTAAATGAGGGAGCTTCCTTTAAGCAACTTGCGCCTTCTGAGAGCCGTCGACGTACGTGGTTAATTGCTTGTGGCGCTACTGGTGGTGCGGCAGTAGCGTCCACCGCCATTCCATTCGCGGTTTCAATGGCTCCTTCCGAAAAGGCTAAATCCGCCGGCGCCCCGGTTGAGGTTGATGTCGCCAATATAGCTCCTGGAGAAATAAAGATCGTTGAATGGAGAGGCAAGCCTGTGTGGATCGTGAGGCGTACAAAGGAAATGCTCCAAGGATTAGAGGGTATTGATTCAAAATTGGCTGATCCACAATCTGACCGAAAAAACTATCCTACCCCCAAGTACGCAAAAAACGTCCATCGCTCTATAAAGCCAGAATATTTGGTTGCCGTTGGCATTTGTTCTCATCTTGGGTGTTCTCCAGTTTCAAAGTTCCAAGTTGGTGAAAAATCCAACTTAGGAGATGATTGGCCCGGTGGTTTTCTTTGCCCCTGTCATGGATCTACTTTCGATGTTTCTGGGCGTGTTTATGCCAACAAACCGGCCCCAGATAATTTGGAAGTTCCTAGACATATGTATCTGTCCGACACTCGGCTAGTAATAGGTAAGGACGAGCAGGGCGAGGCTTAGGTTCAACTAATTTATTGTTAAGAAAGGTTTATAAAATGGGTTCCGAAAGGGTTGTAGAAGGAAAGGGTTTATACGGCTGGTTGGATCGTAGATTTCCGGTAACGCCGTTACTTAAAAATCACTTAGCCGAATATTATGCACCAAAAAACTTCAATTTTTGGTATTTTTTCGGTAGTTTGGCGACAGTAATTCTTGCATTACAGATTTTCACAGGTATCTTTTTGGTAATGCATTATAAGCCTGATGCTTCATTAAACGCGGCTGGTATTCCAGTAGCTTTCGCGAGCGTCGAGTATATTATGAGGGAGGTTCCATTCGGTTGGTTGATAAGATATATGCACTCTACAGGTGCTTCCGCATTTTTCGTAGTGATTTATCTTCACATGTTTCGGGGGTTAATTTATGGGTCCTACAGAGAACCCAGGGAGCTTGTTTGGATATTTGGCTGTTTAATTTTTTTGAGTTTGATGGCTGAAGCTTTTTTCGGCTACTTGCTACCTTGGGGTCAGATGTCTTTCTGGGGTGCTCAAGTGATAGTCAATCTTTTCTCTGCGATTCCTTTGATAGGGCCTGACTTAGCCGTTTGGATAAGAGGAGATTTTGTGGTCGGCGACGCCACCTTAAATAGATTTTTTGCCTTCCACGTAATAGCTATTCCATTCGTCTTGGTGGGATTGGTAGCAGCGCACATTGTAGCTCTCCATGAGGTGGGATCAAATAATCCCGATGGAGTTGATATCAAAAAGCACAAAGACAGTAAGGGAGTTCCGTTGGACGGTATTCCGTTTCATCCGTATTACACTATTCACGACATACTAGGTTTATCCGTTTTCATGATAATTTTTGCGGGAGTCGTATTTTTTGCGCCTGAACTTGGAGGTTATTTTCTAGAGTACAATAATTTTATACCTGCTGATCCTCTGGTTACACCCTCACACATTGCGCCTGTTTGGTACTTTACTCCCTATTATTCTATGCTTAGAGCTGTGACCGACGTCTTCACTTGGGCATTGGTAGCTGGTGCTGGAGCTTTTGCTGTGATGATAGTTTTTTCGCGATTGTCATTGTTTGTCAAGGCTTCTGGTCTGATTTTCGCGCTAGCTTTAGCTGTGATGTTTAGAACTTTTGACGCTAAATTCTGGGGTGTTGCGATTATGGGCGGAGCAGTTATGATTCTATTTTTGCTTCCATGGTTGGATCGCAGCCCTGTCAGATCTATCAGATTTAGACCGCAATGGCATAAAGCTTTGTACGGTATTTTTGTTATCAATTTCTTTGTCCTGGGATATTTAGGTATTTTGCCACCAACTGATGTTGGAACATTAGTTTCTCAAATCGGGACGATATATTATTTTTTATTTTTTATGGCTATGCCTTTCTGGACACCTTTGGGCAGTTTTAAAGAAGTTCCGGAGAGAGTAGTTTTTTCTCCTCACTAGGATCCGGTCGCCATGCTTAAGTTAATAAAGATTAGTGTCGCTTGTTTCTATACCCTGATAACGATTTCTAGTGTGTTTGCAGCTGGAGAGGCTGTTCGGTTAGATTCCTTTCCCTCCAAACGTTTAAACAACTTAGCGTCTTTGCAAAACGGTGCTAAGTTGTACATGAACTATTGCGTAGGTTGTCATAGCATTTCTCAAGTCCGATATAGTAGACTCACTGACCTAGGTATAAAATCAGATCAGATAAAAAAATTTTTATTATTAACGGATGGGGCCTCGTTGTCTAACACAGTAATTTCCTCGATGAAAAAAGAGGATGCTAAAAATTGGTTTGGAAAAGCTCCGCCTGATTTGTCATTGACCGCCAGATCTAGGTCTTCGCCAAACGGGCCGGGTAGCGATTGGATTTACACGTATCTACGCGGTTACTATAAAGATGAATCACAGCCAACTGGTTGGAATAACACGGTCTATCCCGGTGTAGGTATGCCAAACGTTTTATGGGAGCTTCAAGGTATAAATAAAGCCGTTTATACAGAGAAAATGGAGAATGGCACCATGGTTTCATCTTTTGATAAATTTGTCATTGAAGAGCCAGGTAGGATGTCTCGGGTAGAATTTGATGAGAATATTGCAGATCTTACGGCCTTTTTAGTATGGGTTGCCGAGCCGGTAGGTCAGTTTCGTAAGCAGCTTGGTGTTTGGGTTTTACTTTTCTTGGGGTTATTCGCTTTTGTGGCATGGCGTTTAAACGCGGCGTACTGGAAAGATATCAAATAATACCAAATGGCGTTTTCGTTCTAGAATTTCAACTGTGATTATTTCCATGACTGCCTATTGTGGGTTTTTTGGGGTCAAAGCTGGTATAGGTAGGCTTAGGATTAACAGGCAATAGTGTAAACTAGGCAGTATTGCGACGGTTAAAGATCAGACTAAAAAGATAAGTGGAAAACTCAGAGACAACCAGACCCTATTTGATTAGAGCTATATACGATTGGTGTGTTGATGGCGGTCTCACTCCGTATATATCGGTATCAGTTTCTCCTGAAGCTAGGGTTCCAAACGACTATGTAAAAGGTGGCGAAATTATTTTGAATGTGGGACCTGATGCTACTCACAACTTTAGTATTTCAAATGAGGAAGTAAAATTCCTCGGTAGATTTTCGGGTAGATCCTCGGAGGTGCAAGTGCCTATTAGGGATATTCTTGCCATTTATTCCAAAGAAACAGGTCAAGGGTTGACGTTTATTAAGCGAAAGGACAGTGATAGCCAAGTTGATGAGGAAGAAAAAGTATTAGACAGTGATGTAGGGAAACCAAGATTGAACCTGGTACCCATTTCGCCAAGTACTAATGTGGCTAATATAAAAGCTGACAAGTTAAGTGGAAAGAAAAGGGCTTCCAAAAAAAGAAAATCCCAGTATATTCTTAAAAGGATCAAATAAGTCGAACTATCGCCGGCTTAGCTCAGTGGTAGAGCAACCGCCTTGTAAGCGGTAGGTCATCTGTTCAAATCAGATAGCCGGCACCAATTTATTTTCTATAAGTAATTCTCTTAACTCACCTGAATCATACATTTCTGAAATAATATCAGCGCCTCCAATGAATTTTCCGTCAATGTATAATTGTGGAACAGTTGGCCACTCGGAGTAATCTTTGATGCCTTGCCGAATACTGTCGTCTTCAAGGACATTAACAGTGGCTAAATCTGACACACCACTCTTTTTCAGTATATCAACGACTTTACCTGAAAACCCACATTGGGGAAACTGAGCAGTACCTTTCATGAAAAGTAAAATTTTATTTTCACTAACTGCTTTTCGTATGAACTTTCGTGTTTCCATTTTACCTCCTATCCTTCGAATCATACACCAATTTTTACAACTCGTGGTATCCCGCTGAGGTCATAGTATTGTTCTAGAAAGTTTAAATGTTTTTCCTTAATTAAACTTTTAATTTCGCGCTGTTGGTTGAAGCCGTGTTCGATGAGAATCAAACCACTTGATGCGCAAATTTTTCCATCAATCTTAGATAGAATCTCATTGATACTAGCTAATCCCGACTTGGATTGATATTGCCCGTAAAGTGCCAACTTTGGTTCAAATCGCGTATTTTTACTTAAAAATCTACGTTCAGCTGCACCCACATAAGGAGGATTCGAGAAAACTATATCGAAAGGATATCGTGTTACGTCTAAAGCATCCCACCAATCGCCTATATGCAGGTCAACACTAACATCATGAAGAATTACATTTTTCTTGGCAATAGCCAACGCGTCCTTACTAATGTCAGTAGCGGTAAAAACACAGGAAATACCCAGATTTTTACATTCCTTTGCTACTGTAATAATAAGGGCTCCAGAACCTGTACCTAATTCTAAAATCTTAATTTGTTTTTTATTTTTTCGTTTTTGTACTTCATGAAGAGTTTCTTTTACGATTAATTCAGAATCACACCTTGGAATTAGTACGTCCTCAGAAACTATGAATTCCCTTGAATAGAACTCAGTCTTTCCAAATATGTAAGCTTGGGGTAGCCCATATTGAAATAATTTTAGACAACCTGATATTTTTTCATATTGGCTCTTTGTAAATTCACGATTTTCATTAACAAAGAGCCAATGACTTGGTTTTTTCAAAATAAAACTAATTATCCTTGCGAGTATTTTTTTTTTACTCATTAGCCACAAAGTATTTTGGTGAAAACGAATTAGCCGGCATTGTCACTGACCGAAGCCATTAAGTTAGCTTGATGCTCAGAAATTAGGCTATTGGTAAACTCATGAAGATCACCATCCATAATTTGTTCAAGTTTGTAGCTCGTCAATGCGATACGATGATCAGTAACTCGACCCTGAGGAAAATTATATGTTCTTACCCTTTCAGATCTATCTCCGGATCCAATCAATATTTTCCTAGTGGAAGCAAGTTTTTGCTGTTTATCTCTAAGCTCTTTATCTAGTACCCTTGCAGATAAGACTTTCATTGCTTTCTCTTTATTTTTGTGTTGACTTCTATCATCTTGGCATTCAGCAACCGTACCAGTTGGAATATGCGTTATTCTCACTGCAGACTCCGTTTTATTCACGTGCTGACCACCCGCTCCAGATGCTCTGAAAACATCGATTCGTAAATCTTCAGGTAAAAAAATAATTTCATCAATTTTTTCCATTTCTGGTAGAACAGCTACGGTGCAGGCTGAGGTGTGTATCCTGCCTTGAGTTTCTGTAACCGGTATCCTTTGTACTCTGTGCCCCCCAGATTCAAATTTTAGAAATGAAAAAACTTTTTTCCCAATGAGCCTAATGATTATTTCTTTAAAGCCACCTAAATCCGACTCACTTGAATTTAGAATCTCAATCTTCCATTTCTGTCTTTCAGCATATCGGCAGTACATCCTAAAAAGATCTGCTGCAAACAAGGCGGATTCATCTCCACCAGTGCCGGCACGAATTTCCAGAATCACATTTCTCTCGTCATTAGGATCTTTTGGTAAGAGTAACTTTTGTAACTGATTTTCTCTCTCATTGATATTTTCTCTAATCTTTTCTAATTCATGAATTGCCTCGGATTTTAGTTCGGGATCATCGAGCCATTCTTCAGCGGTAGAAAAGTCATTGTTTAATTCTTCAAGCTTTGTAAATGTTTCAACAATTGGCAAGAGTTCCGCTCTTTCTTTTGAGAGTTTTTGTAATATTCCACTTTGACTAACTAAATCGGGACTCATTAAATCTTTCTCAATAGAATTAAATCTATCAATAATCTTTCTAATTCTTTGTGTTAAACTTTTCTTCATTATCAATTTCCGGTGTTTCTAAACCATAGAGTTTTTTTATCCAGTATTCTGCTTCTTTGTTCTTCTTAAAAGAACCGCTTCGCAATTCGGTAAAGGCACCGTGCACAAATTTGTTTGAGATGCCTTTAGCTAAATTCATTAAAACTTCCTCAGTATTTACGCCTCTGAGTACTTTTTTCCTGGCCGCTTCCAGTTCCAACCTTTGAATTTCTTCGGCCCTCTCTTTAATAGCTAAGATTAAGGGTTTACTCTTTCTATTAGTTAGTACTTCATTAAAAGAAATCAGATCATTTGAAATAAGTTTTTCTGCTGCTTCAATAGCAGACAATCTTGATTTCAAATTACTCTCAATTCGACGACCGAGGTCATCCAATGTAAAAAGAAACACATTGTCTACGTTTTTTACTTCTGTCTCAATATCCCTTGGAACAGCTAAATCTATCAAAACGATTGGGCGGTTTTTACGTTTTTTTATGGCTGTACTCACAGTACCCTGCCCTATTATAGGCAATGAACTTGCAGTACATGTGATTACAACATCAAATCTCTCTAATTCCCGATTTACCCCTGTTATAGGAATAACCTTGGCATCGTAGTTCGCAGAAATCTTTTCTCCTCTAGCTAAATTGCGATTTGCCACAACAATTTCTGCTGGTCTTTCGTCATAATAGTGGCTTAAACAAAGCTGTATCATTTCACCAGCGCCAACGAAAAGTATTCTGGAATTTTTTAAATCACCAAACACTTGTTTAACTAATTGAACAGAAATAGCAGCCATTGAAATAGACTGATTACCAATTTCAGTATTAGTTCGAACTCTTTTAGCGACAGAAAAAGCCTTTTCAAATAAAAAATGTAAGTTATTATTCAGTACACCTAAAACTTCAGCCTGCTTGACTGCAGACTTTATTTGTCCAAGAATCTGGGGTTCTCCAACAGCCATCGACTCTAAACCACTTGCAACCCGAAAAAGATGTTTTACTGCTGTGTTATTATCGTACTTGTATAAATATTCTCGCAGAGTACTTAAATCTTGTTTCGAATAATCTGCTAGCCATTCAGAGGCAAGTTCTAAAATATCTTGGCTTTTCTCACCAAAAAAGTACAATTCAGTTCGGTTACAAGTTGACAGTAACATTAGATCCTTACAAACGAGTGATACTCTCTCCTTGATAGCGAGTAAAACGGGAACAAGATCTTCTCCGGAGACTGCGAATTTTTCTCTAAGCTCTACCGGTGTGGTTTGATGATTAAGTCCAATAACCAAGAAATTCATACTAATTCAAAGCTTATATTTAGATTATCGATTGCAAAATTTAACTATTTAAAAATAGTTTGTAGGCAATGTTATCTGATTCATTTTTGAAAGCGTAGTTTGTTCTTTTTAAAAACATTTTAAATTCCTTTTCTTCTGATTTAGGAATTTGCAATCCTATCAAAATTCTACCAGTATCTGATCCGTTATTTCGATAATTGAAAAGAGAAATATTCCAGGTACTTTTCATTGAGGACAGAAACTCCATAAGGGCTCCTGGCCTCTCTGGGAACTCAAACTTAAAAAGTTTTTCATTTGCCGCTAAAGGTGAATAGCCACCAATCATATGTCTGATATGAGATTTAGAAATTTCATCAGCTGATAAATCATAAACTTTAAAATTTCCTGATTCAATAGCTTTAACAGCTCTATTCTTTTCATAGTCGTTCTTTATACCAATACTTACGAAAACAATAGCTTCGTTAGTACTTGAAATTCGATAATTGAATTCGGTCACATGACGATTTCCTAAAAGCTTACAAAATTTTAAAAAACTACCTCTTTTTTCTGGTAGAGAAACACCTAGAATGGCCTCTCTATCCTCACCCAATTCGGATCTCTCCGCTATTACTCGTAATCTATCAAAATTAATATTTGCACCGCAAGTTATTGCAATCAGAGAATCTTCCGGCTCAACTGATGTATTTGATGATTTATACTTTTTTAGACCCGCAAGGGCCAGTGCCCCAGCTGGTTCTTGAATAGTTCTTGTATCTTCGAAAATATCTTTAATTGCAGCACAAACTTCATCGACACCAACTGTAACTATTTCGTCAACTACGTGTTTGGATAATTTAAAAGTTTTTACGCCTACTTGTTTCACAGCTGTTCCATCTGAGAATAAACCAACTTTTTTCAATATAATCCTCTTTCCTGCAGCAAGGGATCTTTTCATGGCGTCGGAGTCCTCCATTTGAACACCAACTATTTTTACCGCTGGCCTTAGTGCCTTTATATATGCGCCAACACCGGCTATCAAACCTCCCCCACCGATCGCTACAAAAATGGCTTTCAACTTTCTTGGACTTTGCCGCAAAATTTCCATGCCTATTGTTCCTTGTCCAGCAATAACCTCGTCATCATCAAATGGATGAATAAAAGTAAGTTTTTTTTTTAAAGATATTTCCCAAGCTTTTTCATATGCTTCTGAATAAGAATCTCCAACTAAAATTATGAATGCACCGAGTTTTTTTACAGCCTCTACTTTCACTTCGGGAGTTGTTTTTGGCATTACTATCGTCGCCTTAGTTCCAAGTTTTTTAGCAGCTAAACTCACTCCTTGAGCATGATTACCAGCAGATGCGCAAATAATTCCTCTTTCTAATTGCATTTCCGTTAAGTTTGCTATTTTGTTATAAGCCCCTCGAATCTTAAAGGAAAACGTTTCTTGCTGGTCCTCTCGTTTTAAATAAATCTTAGCTTTAAGTTTTTGACTCATTAATGGTGCGTATTCTAACGGAGATTCTTTAGCTATCTCATAGACACGAGAGGATAAAATTTTTTTTAAATAGAAACTTAATATTTCAGAATCATATTTTTTCATCGTTATATTTCTCATCAATTTTTAGTAAATCTAATGGAAATCTAATGGAAAACTTACTTCCAATACCTAGTTCACTTTCTATGGCCAATTTACCCCCATATTTTGAGGCAACTTCTTGAACTATGGAAAGGCCTAATCCAGTACCTCCGCTGTTCCGGGAGCGATCGTCATCAACTCGGTAGAATCTTTCGGTAAGTCTGTTAAGATGATGGGCTTCAATGCCTATTCCATTATCCTTAACATAAAAAACGCATTCCCCATTATTTTCGACGCTCCAACTTATTTCTATCAATCCGTCGCAGTTAGTATACATCATTGCATTGTTGATAAGATTCCAAAAAGCACTTCTTATGTCAGCTTTTTCCCCGTAAAATACACTCTTAGAATTTTTTAAAACTTTTGTTATAAGCTTCCCCTCAAATTTTTTTTTTGCCTCGTTTGCTAACTCTTCAACCAAGTCGCAAATATTAAAAGAAGGTAACTGATCTACTGACTTTTTATTATTAAATTTCGAAAACAAAAAGAGATCGTTTATTAGGCTTGTCATTCTATCAGTTTGTTTTAACATTTCATCAATAACATGTATTTTTTTTTCCTCGGACATCGGAATATCTTTTAAAGTTTCCAGAAATCCAGCTACGACAGTCAGCGGCGTTTTTAATTCATGCGAAACATTTGCTACAAAATCTTTTTTCTCAGATTCTAGTTTTTTTAACTCGGTAATGTCCCTACATATTAATAAGTCCTCTTGCTCGTCATAGGGAACAAGTTTGATTTCGAGGGCTTTGTTTTCGATAGTTAAATCTTCTATAAAAAAGGATTGTTGGAAGTTTCTTTGTTTTAAAAATTCTGAAAAACCTGGGTGTCTGATGATGTTGACAACATTCTTGCCTTTATCCTGTTCAGATTTAATACTCAAAAAAATTTCTGCTTTTGCTGTAGCCAGCATAATTTGGTTGTATTTGTCAATAACAATTACACCATCTTGCATACCCTCAGTTAGTCTTTTAAAAGCAGCTAGCCTTTTAGATAATTCAGCTCGATCACTTTCGGATCTTTGAAATAGATTTCTTAATGATGAGAATATAACATTCCAAGGGCCTAATACTGGAGGGCTCAAATTAAAATTTGGATACTTAAGCCAAAAGATCAACTTCTGAATTTGTAATAAATGGTAAGTTAACCAGCCGGTTGATATCAGCACTGCTATCAACAGCCCATAGGAGAAACCAAGCACTAAACTCGTTGTAGAGAAAACCACAGAAACAATCAGGAAAAAAACTAAAATGCTAATACCAAATTGTGAATAAATAGCTCGATTTATAGTCTTATAATCATCTTTTGAATTCTTATTAATTTTTTTTCGTCGGGTTAGTTGCAAATCTGTATCCACTACCTCTGATCGTCTCAATATTTTTGTCATGATTAGTTGGGCTTAATGCCTTTCTCAATCTCCTAATGTGCACATCGACCGTCCTATCCTCAACAAATACATGATCCCCCCAAACCTTATCTAATATTTGTCCTCTTGAGTGAATTCTTTCCGGACTTGTCATAAAAAAATGGAGAAGTTTAAATTCAGTTGGTCCCAAGATAATTGCTTTTCCGTTACCTGTAATCGAATGTGTTGTGGGGTTAAGACAAATACCACACTTTGTAACTGCATCATCGGTTAGTTCTGGCGAACGTCTTCGTAAGAGAGCTTTTATTCGAGCCCCTAACTCTTTAGGAGAAAAGGGTTTGGTAACATAGTCATCAGCACCAGATTCAAGGCCATCAATTTTATCTTCCTCAGTTGATCTAGCGGTAAGCATGATTATGGGAATACATTTTGTTCTTTCAACATTTCTACACTTTTTTACAAGTTGAATTCCGCTAGTTCCTGGTAACATCCAGTCAATTATGATTAAGTTCGGTAATTCGGCTTTAATAAAAGCCTCTGCTTGAAGGGAATCCGAGGCTCTCCTAACACTGTAACCTTCAAAACTGAGGTTCACCGAAATTAACTCTGCAATAGCAGGTTCATCTTCGACAACTAATATTGTACACTTCATGACATAAGCTTTAGTTAAAACACGCCCTATGTCAATAAAACCAAAAAAATTTTTAGGTGTCCCTGATGAAATTATTGTAAAGGAAGCATCTCGATGTGTAGAGTTAGTGTATGCGTCCGAGCTAGAGGATGCACCTAGTCGTGGGGAGTTATCGTTTGAGTTCTTGAGAGTTTTTTCGCCGTCTGCAGAAGTGGTAGGTCATGGTAAAGGGCAGGAAGTCATTCAACAGGGAAAACGAGAAGTAATGGTAGAGAAAATCGAACCGATTGGTAATTATGCAATTAAGATAACCTTTTCTGATGGACATGATACTGGGATTTATTCTTGGAATTATTTATCAGAATTATGTAGTAATTCGGATAAGCTATGGAAAGAATATTTAGATGCTCTTAGCAGCATTAATGGTTCAAGAAATTAATAAAGTTACGTGTGTGAGATTATGGGTTCAAATCAAAGAGTGAATTTTGGATATAAAAAAGTTGATAAAAAAGAGAAGGGTATCTTGGTGGGTAATGTATTTACCGATGTCGCCGGTAGGTACGATATCTTTAACGATATAGCATCTGTTGGTTTACACAGAATATGGAAAAAATATGCTGTGTGGCTGTTAAATGCAAAGTCTTCGGATGTAGTCTTAGATATAGCCAGTGGCACCGGTGACTTGGCTTTGGAAATAAGTAAAACTTTGTTAAAAAAAGAGCAGTTATGGATGACAGACGTAAATTTTGAAATGTTATCAATCGGACGGCAGCGATGCCTTGATTTAGGAAAAAATTTTCGAACCGTGTTGTGTAATGCCGAGACTTTGCCGTTCAGGGACTGTTATTTTGATAAAGCTACGATAGCATTTGGGTTACGCAATTTTACCGATAGAATAGCTGCCTTGAAGGAGATTTCCAGGGTATTAAAACCGGGAGGCAAACTGTTAGTGTTAGAGTTCTCCAAGATAGAAGCAGGGTTCGGGGAATTATATGATTGGTATCTTTCAAACTTGCTTCCCCAGATTGGATCACTAGTCGTTGGAAAGGAGGATCCTTATCAATATTTGGTGGAATCGATCAAAACGTACCCTAATCCGATGAAAATAAGCTCAGAAATGAACGAATCGGGTTTCTCTGCAGTCAGATATCAAAAGGTTTTATTCGGAGCTGTTAGTATACATCAAGCATTTACCAGCACCGACACTGATTAATTTTTGGGAGATTGATATATGGTTTTTAGTAGAATGAAGATATTATCCATGTTGTCCTTTTGTGCCCTCTTTTTCGTAGTTTCAATAGATTCCGCCGATGCACGTAGAATGGGATTTGGCAGATCAATTGGGAAAATGCCTCCTATGAAAAGACAAGTCACTCCACCGCCCTCCCGTGCTCCACAGACAGTGCCAAAGAAAGTAGATCAAAATAAAGCAAATGTGGTAGGTCAAAATAATTCAAGAAGTGGTTTTTTGGGTCCATTGGGGGGACTGGCTGCCGGCCTAGGCCTTGCAGCACTGGCAAATTATATGGGATTTGGTGAAGAATTGATGAGCTTTTTACTCATAGTTTTGGGTGCCCTTGGCCTTTTCTTGCTGTTTCGTTTTGCTTTTTCGAGACATAAAGCCGTACTTGCAGGTGGCTACTCACCGCCATCTGTTGAACCCTTTTCACCTGCAACAAAAGGCAGTTCCGAGAGTCATCGGACTAGAGGAAGCGAATCTTATAGCCCTGAAACATCAATCACTCAACAAGCGAGGGAGGAGGAATTAGCTGCTTTTTTGAAAGTAGCGAAAGAGAAATTTGTTGAGTTGCAAAGACTCTGGGATGATAAAAATGTTGAGGCCATAAATAATTTTTGCTCCGCTGAAATGGGTAAAATTTTGCAAGATCAGCTCCAACAAATTGGTTCAAAAAATTCAATCACCTCTGTGCTTGAGCTCAATGCCGAGTTGTATAGTTTCGAATCTAATGAAAAATCAGGTAGTGAGACATACCAGGAAGCTCTTATTCGTTTCCATGGATTAGTTAGGGAAGAAATTGAGGAAGAAGCCAAATCCTTTAATGAAATCTGGGCTCTACGCAAGTACAGTGAAAGTGGTGAGGGCTGGCTATTATATGGAATAAGTCAGGTGGAGTAGGGGTTTTGTATTCCAGTTTTTTCCATTCCGTGAGAGATTTGCTAAACAAGAATATTGAAGATGATATTGAGATCATGCTCTGTTTAAAAAAATTTTCGGGAGTAAAAATTTTTTTTCGTTTGGCTGACTATCCTTTAAAAAACACTTCTTTGATTCTTGAAATAGATAATGATGGGTTACTTAAAAATATTGATTTAGGAGATGCTACGGACTTTGAAACGAATTTTTCACAAGATGACGTTCAAATCTCCTTGAATAATAATTATCTAAATAAGCAGTTTGTTGATTTACTCCACAGTGTAGTTATGGGTGATGTGTCGAGCAAGAAAAGTTTTATTGGAAAAGGCTTAAAAGTTGAGGGCTCTGTTGAAAATATACAGGCATTAGAGCCATTACTTGAAGTTTTAGTTGAAAAGCTTAAACCTTTTTTTTCGAGGATAAACGAGTCTGTTGCAGTCTCTACAATCAGTCGAGTCGTCAGAAATTCACTTGAAGAGCAGAGTATCATGCTAAAGAAGAGTCATCTGGTCAGCCATCAAAGAAAACTGAGAGAGCTGAGACAAAGAATAACTAATTTGGAAAAAGTAATAAATTAATAGTTGAATTTTTGATAACTATTATTTTTTTAGCATCTTTTTTCCCAATTCTACTCCGGGTTGGTCGAAAGGATTAATTCCCCACAAAATACCCATGGTGAATACTTTGTGTTCCAAAAGGGACATCAACCCTCCTAAACTTGAGGGCGAGAGTTCCTTTAACCAAATAATGCTGCTTGGTCGATTGCCAGGAAAATTATTCTTTGGGTCACCAAATGCTAACGCATCAGCTTGAACTTTTAAATTTTCACACAAAAAGTTGTGCCCTTTTTTTTCCGCCCTATTTTCAACTCGGTATGAAGGATGTAAGCCATAGAAGTCAATTGGTACTATAGATGTTCCCTGATGGAGAAGTTGAAAATAAGCATGCTGGCCTTGAATCCCTGAGCCGCCCCAAACAATCGCACTAGTTTCGGTTAAACAAGGGGACCCATCTGTTTTTAATGACTTTCCAAGTGACTCCATTTCAAGCTGTTGTATGTACTGAATCAGAAAATCCAATTTGGAGGAGTATGTCGCAACATGCTGAGTTTTGAATTTCAGAAAATTCTGGTTCCAGATGGCTATCAAAGCAGCAAGTAATGGGATATTGGTAGATGCTTTCTCTAACAAGAAGTGTTGATCCATATCTGCTGCACCTTCCAAAAAAGAATTATAGTTATTCCTCCCAATTGCAATTGCAACTGGTAAGCCGATAGATGACCAAACGGAAAATCTACCTCCAACAAATTTTGGAATCCAAAAAACAGTATCTTGTAAAAATCCCAATTTCAATGCTAGCTCAATATTTGATGTAACGACGGCCATTTGATTTAATTCTTTAAATTTCGGACATGAGTGTGCTTCAAACCACTGTTTTACTTGTGAAAACATTAAGTATAGTTCGGGAGTTGTCAAAGACTTACTTTGAATAATAATTAGAGATTTTTCAGGGTTAGATTGTAACAATGTATTTTTTAATTCAAACCCGTCTGGATTTGATGCAAAGTAAAGAGTTGTAGTGGTTAATTTGAACTCAGCATCAACTGATTCAATTACAAATTTCGGACCTAATACGGATCCCCCAAGCCCTAACACAATTACATTAGTGATTGGCTTTCCTGTCCAACCCTTGAGTTTTTTCGACCTCACTTTAGTCGCAAAAGCAAGCATCCTTTTTTTTTCGTTGTTAATTTTTAAGTAGAGCTCATCATCTGATTTTTTAGAATTTTTTTCTTGGCTTCTGAGTTGAATATGCAGACTACCGCCCTGACCTTCAAACAACCCATTTATTTTTTTTCTTAAACCACATTCTTCGGACAATTGAATTAATTTACTTAGAATTGATGCGTTTATGTGTTGACGGGAAAAATCAAAAACCAAATTATCGTGATAGACAGGGATAAAATTATTCTTCTCAATAAAATTTTTTTTTTTTGAGATTATATTGACAACCTTCTCAGAAATCCTCTCCAGATCACCAACTACACTTGAAACCATTAAACCCTCAGGTACAAAAAGAACAGATTAATAAAATATTTTTGTTAGTCTATGACACTTTTTTAGTTCACAGTTAGAATTATGACTGAGTTAATTGATTTTTGGTAATTATGAAACATGTAATGCTTCAAGGAAAACTTCATCGTGTTAAAGTAACTGGTAATGATTTGCATTATGAGGGTTCTTGTGCAATTGATGAAAATCTTCTCGTAGCGTCGGGTATACGGCCTTTCGAAAAAATTGAAATATACAACATAAACACTGGCGAACGGTTTGAAACTTACGTAATAAAAGCTAATAAAGGTTCAGGAACCATATCTCTAAATGGGGCTGCGGCAAGAAAGGCAGCGAAAGGCGATTTCTTGATAATCTGTACCTACACACTTATAGATTATGAAAAGCTGGAACAACATCAACCTAAAATTGTCCACGTTAATGAAAATAATGAAATTATAAAATAGTAGCGGTTAGGGAATAATTGTTTACCAGAGGATTGACTATGCCTCCAAGCACAATTTTACTAGATGATTTTTCTAGTACTGAATCAAATCGATCTAGCCGGGTTTATGAAAACCCGATTTTTAGTATTACCGCTAATACTGCCCGGGAAGTTGACTCTGCTCTTAACGAAATTCAAGAAGCCAATCGCCGTGGTCAGTATGTGGTTAGTGTATTTAATTATGAATTGGGATTGATTTTACAAGGTCTACAGCTCCCTGATGACGCCTACCCTCTTCTTAAGGCTTGGGTTTTTGATGGCTATAGCCCTCTAAGTCAGCGGGAGGCTACGACTTGGCTAAAAAAACAGTGGGAGTTTGAAAGTAACCAGAGCACTATAAATCAGGATAAATTAAGCGGCGTTTGCAATATAAGTTTGAGTTTAGATGAAAAAGAGTTTCTGATACATTTAGAAAAAATTAAAGAGCTCATTACACTTGGACACACCTATCAGGTAAATTATACGTTCCGCATCGAGGGGCAGTTATATGGAACCCCCTTGGGTTTGTACTTAAGACTTAGAGAAAAACAACCTAGTTCTTTTGGTGCCTTTTTCCAGTTAGATGATTTTGACTTATTATCTTTTTCTCCAGAGTGGTTTTTAGCTAATAAAAATGGGCTGTTAAAAGCCAAACCCATGAAAGGAACCTTAGCTACAAGAGGATTCAAACCAGCAGATCTAGCATCAGACGAAAAGAACAGGGCCGAAAACTTGATGATTGTAGATTTGATAAGAAATGATCTTGCAAGAATAAGCCAAACTGGCTCGGTGGAAGTAGAAAACTTATTTGACGTTGAGAAGGTAGGTGAAGTTTTTCAAATGACCTCAACGGTATTATCCAGACTTAGAGAGGAAACCACTCTCAGAAAACTACTCAACGCCACTTTTCCTTGTGGCTCGGTTACTGGAGCTCCAAAGAAAAGGACAATGGAAATTATTGATTCTCTAGAAAGCAAAAGAAGGAGATCATATTGCGGTGCCTTAGGCTGGTTCGATCCTTGCTCAAATGACAATGACCTGGGAGATTTCGCAATGAGCGTTTTGATCAGAACTGTTGAAGTGAATAAGAAACATCAAATTAAATTTGGAGTTGGCTCTGGGATTACTATCGGATCAAATAATTCGGAGGAGTGGAAAGAATGTTTGCTAAAGTCCTCGTTTCTTGTGAAGCTACCTTGCAGTGTCGGCTTATTTGAGACTATCAAGGTCTTTGGGTGCAAGCTCTACAGGTTCGAGTTCCACATGCGTAGGTTGATGCGATCAGCAGCAAACTTCGGAATTCCATATGATCGTGATCAAATAGAGTTCTTTATTAAGTCTAAAGTGGAAGAGTCTTGTATAAGCTCCTTGGAATACAAATTTCGGATCCAACTGAATGCTGACGGCACGTTGGAAGAAAGAATAAGCAAGCTTGAGAGTATGGGGGAACGAGTAAAAATTTTTTGGGCAAAAGATCTTTTGGGTGAGCAATTTATGCATATTAACAGTTTTGATCCCCTGTTGAAGCATAAGACAACTGCTCGAAAGTTATATGACTTATGTTGGAGAAAAGCTGAGGTTTGTGGAGGATTTGATGGTTTATTTTTAAATGAAAAGGGGGAAATCACAGAGGGTGGTAGGTCAAATGTCTTTATAAGAATTGAGGGAAGTTTATACACGCCACCAGTCAAATGTGGATTATTACCAGGAATAATGAGAGAAATAGTGCTGAAAGACCCAGCTTATTCGGCTCACGAGGCGGTCTTGAGTGCTAAAGACGTTCGCGAAGCTGAAGAAATTTATCTAACTAACTCACTACGGGGAATTTTTAAAGTTTCCTTAGCTCCTATTAATAATTAATAGAACGAAATTTGGATTTTATCTATTGATGAAGTACAGTCAAAAGGTTATCATTCTCGATTCTAACTGTTATTTTGTCTTTAATGTTTAAGCTGTTTTACCGTAACTTATTGGGAGTTTTTTATGACCAAGCAACCACCTGAAATTCGTGTTTGTTCTTTTCCAAACAATATGTCCATGGACGTTAGCGACCCTGAGTTATGGGAGGCCATGCAGGCTGAAAACCTTAGACAAGAGCAACATATAGAGTTGATTGCCTCTGAAAATTATACGAGTCCCGTAGTGATGCAGGCACAGGGTTCAGTTATGACAAACAAGTACGCTGAGGGGTATCCCAGCAAAAGATACTACGGAGGTTGTGAGAATGTTGATGTGGCCGAGGAATTAGCTATAGCCAGACTCAGAGAACTCTACAAGGCTGAATATGCTAACGTTCAACCACATTCTGGTTCCCAAGCAAACCAAGCAGTATTTTTCGCTTACTTAAAGCCAGGAGATACCATACTAGGAATGTCCTTGGCTGACGGGGGGCACCTCACACATGGAGCTTCGGTAAATCTTTCAGGAAAAGTTTTCAATGCTGTTCAGTACGGGCTAAGGGAAATCGACGAAACTATAGACTATGACAAAGTTGAACAGTTGGCGATTGAACATAAGCCAAAGATGATAATTGCTGGTGCCTCTGCTTATTCTTTGGTAATAGATTGGAAGCGTTTTAGAGAAATTGCTGATAAGGTTGGAGCTTTTTTTCTGGTAGATATGGCACATTATTCAGGGTTAATCGCGGCTGGGGTATATCCAAGTCCAGTCGGAATAGCTGACTTCGTAACTAGTACAACTCATAAAACACTTCGTGGTCCTAGAGGAGGTATTATATTGTCTCAAGAGGAACACGCAAAGAAATTGAATTCCCTGATTTTTCCTGGAATTCAGGGTGGACCTTTAATGCACGTCATAGCTGCTAAGGCTGCGGCTTTTAAAGAAGCACTTACTCCCGCTTTTAAAGTTTACCAAGAGCAGGTTTTGAAAAATGCCTCTCAAATGGCTGACACTTTTGTAGATAGAGGCTTAAGGATAGTTTCCGGTAAAACCGATTGTCATCTAATTTTAGTTGACCTGAGAGCGAAAAACATTACTGGAAAAGCTGCTGAAGAATTGTTGGGTAAAGCGCATATCACAGTCAATAAAAATGCAATACCTAATGACCCTGAAAAGCCATTCGTCACGTCCGGGATAAGAATTGGATCACCGGCAATGACTACGAGAGGTTTTAAGGAAAAAGAGTCTGCTATTTTAGCAAATTTAATAGCTGATTTATTGGATTCACCGGAAGATGCTGAGGTTCTGCGCTCTGTGAAAGAGAGCGTTGCGGAGCTCACTTCCGAGTTTCCAGTTTACGGTAAATAGCTTAAATTTAAAGCTTTCTTTGCTTTCCGGCGAAGATTTTTTATAGTCAACTTTTTGGGGAGAAATGATTTGGCAGGGCGTAATTTTTTATTTGTACCGGGACCGACTAATTTGCCGGACAGAATTAATAGGGCGATGATGGTTTCCATGGAGGATCACAGATCCCCTAACTTTCCTCGTTTGTATGAATCTTTATTACCAGGATTGAAAAGAATATTCCGAACTGAGTCCGGTACGCCTTTCATATTTCCGTCCTCTGGATCAGGTTGTTGGGAAGCTGCAATTACAAATACCTTATCTCCAGGTGATAAGGTTTTAGCTTCCAGATTTGGTCAGTTCAGTCACCTCTGGATAGAGATGTGTAAAAATCATGGGCTTGATGTGCACGAGATTGATTGTGAATGGGGTACAGGTGTCCCCCTTGATGAATACGAAGCAGTTCTTTCAGCTGATACGTCACATAGCATAAAGGCGGTCCTAGCATGCCAAAATGAAACTGCCACCGGTGTAACTTCGAATATTGAGGGGGTAAGAAAAGTGCTCGATAAAGTTGGTCACCCTGCTCTTTTGTTTGTTGATAGTGTTAGTGCTTTGGCCTCGGTGGATTTCAGGTTTGATGACTGGAAGGTTGACATGTGTGTGACTGGTTCACAGAAAGGTCTGATGCTGCCTGCTGGACTTGGCATTCTTTGCGTTAGTGAAAAGGCTCTAAGTCTGACCGAAAGTGCTGGCCTGAAAAGAGATTATTTTGACCTTGATCAAATGCTCAATGCCAACAAGACAGGGTATTTCCCATACACTCCAGCATTACCTCTGTTTTATGGTTTGAAAGAGGCAATTGCAGTAATTGAGGAGGAAGGTCTTGACAATATCATAGCTAGACATCATTACTTAGCTGAGGGTGCCCGAGCGGCTGTTCACAATGGGTGGGGGTTAAAGCTTTGTGCAAAGGAACCGAAGTGGTATTCAGATACTGTCACGGCGGTGATGCTTCCTGAGGGCGTGAATGGAGCTGAAATTATACTTCATGCCTATAAGCGTTATAATGTCTCTTTAGGTGCGGGATTAACCAAGGTCGCTGGAAAGCTTTTTCGGATTGGGCATTTGGGAGACATGAATGAGGTTCATTTAAGTGCGGGCATTGTGGGCGCAGAAATGTCCATGTTGGATAATGGTGTCAGTGTTACACCCGGAAGTGGTGTTGCTGCTGCTCAAGAATATTGGAGAAACAATACTCCACCTCAAGGGCTGGTGACCCGTTAGGCAAAATTTATGGAAAAAGTTGTTTTTCTAGACAGAGAGTCTCTTAATGCCAAGGTGAGGCGTCCTGAATTTCAGCATGATTGGGTTGAATATGATCAAACTAGTCCTAATGAAATTATCAACAGGTTAGCGGAAGCTTCAATTGCTATAACCAACAAGGTTCCAATAAGAAAAGAAACTATAGCCAAGCTTCCAAAGCTGAGATTCATAGCTGTTGCTGCTACTGGATATGACGTTATAGATATAGGAGCTTGTAAAGAATCTGGAATAAGTGTGTCTAATATTCGGAACTATGCGGTAAACACGGTTCCCGAGCATACGTTTTCATTAATACTTGCGCTTAAGAGAAACTTGTTTGCGTATAGAAGAGATGTTTTGGCAGGTAGATGGCAAAAGCATAATCAATTTTGTTTTTTTGATTACCAAATTGGTGATCTCCGTGACAGTACCATTGGAATTTTTGGGGAAGGCGCGCTTGGTCAAGGTACAGCTAGAATAGCTGAAGGTTTTGGCATGAAAGTTTTATTTGCTGACCATCCTCCTCCGAAATCTGAAGGGATAAATTTTACTGATCCAGAAGAAGTATTCGCTAAGTCAGATATAATCTCGCTACACTGTCCCTTAACCGAAAATTCAAGAGGGTTCATTGGGCTTGATCAGTTTAAGCTGATGAAGAAAACCTCAATTCTCATAAATACGGCAAGAGGTGGTCTCGTCAAAGAGGCTGATTTGGTAGAGGCTTTGGAGCAGAAGATGATTGCCGGTGCTGGATTTGATGTACTTACTAAGGAGCCACCTTTAGATGGTAACCCTCTTTTGGATCTAGACTTACCAAATTTCATACTTACTCCACATGTAGCTTGGGCCTCGGACGAGGCTCAGCAGTTTTTAGCTGATCAACTAATTGACAATGTCGATCTTTTTTTTAAAGGCAACCCGCAGAATTTGGTAGGTTAGATGGCGAAGAATCTTTTATATCAATTCGATACCGATGAAGTTGCAAGTGTATTTGATAGTGTCGTAGCTTATGATGGGGGTGCTGACCACGTAACTGGGATAGCAAACGTTACCTCAGACAATGTTTCTCCCATGGTTGATGGTTGCATTTACACTAGAGGTCCAAAGGATAAACAAAATACAGCGATATTTGTTGGTGGCAGTTCACTGTCAGCTGGTGAATTAGTTTTTGAAGCTGTAAAAAAAAGGTTTTTTTCGGGATTTAGGGTTTCAGTTATGCTGGATTCGAACGGTGCCAATACTACTGCAGCAGCAGCTGTGGCAAATATTGTAAACGTCTGCAACGTTAAAGGAAAAAAAGCTATAATTCTGGGTGGTACTGGACCAGTTGGACAAAGGGCAGCAGCACTGCTTGCTGGTGAAGGGGCGAGTGTTTTTATTACATCACGTTCGGTTGAAAAGGCGTCAAATACTGCAGGACTTATAAAAAATAGATTCAAGGTGGAATGCGGAGCTTTGGCGGGAGGTTCAGATTTAGAGCGAAGAACTGCAATTGAGGGTGCTTCCATTGTTGTTTCGACAGGTGCTAGTGGTGTGGTGCTTCTCGACGAAAATGACTGGAAAGATAGTCAGTCAATAGAGGTATTGTGTGACGCCAACGCGATGCCTCCGTTGGGAATCGGTGGCATTGAAATGAATGACAAGGCCACCGAAAGGCATGGGAAAAAAGCTTTCGGCTCCATAGGTTTTGGAGGATTAAAAATTGCAGTTCACAGAGCTTGTATAGGACAACTTTTTGAAAATAATCAAAACTTGTTTGATGCGGAAGAAGTATATTCAATGGCAAAAAAAATGCTTTAACAAAAAAATGTTAGAAATCCCATCAGAAAAGTTTCTCGACAAGTTGGCTTCATCTGCTGCAACCCCCGGCGGAGGAAGCGTTGCAGCACTTATGGGCTCCATGTCCGCAGCATTAGTTAGTATGGTAGGAAACTTGACAGTTGGAAAGAAAAAATACTCGGATGTGGAAGATGAGGTAAATGACATAATTAAGAGAAGTGAGGACCTCCGACAAAAACTTCAGGAAGCTGTTGCACAGGACGTTGAAGCTTTTGACTCTGTGATGGCTGCATACGGTCTTCCGAAAAATACACAGGAAGAGCAAGTTCTCCGAAGTGAAGAAATCCAAAAACGGTTGGTTGATGCTATTCAGGCCCCTTTGGATTGTGCGAAATTATCTTGTGAAGTTCTTCCTTTGTCGGAAAGAATTGCCGAAATCGGAAACATAAATATTATTTCTGACGCTGGAGTTGCTGCATTAGCCGCAAGAGCAGCATTTAAGAGTGCGGCCTTGAATGTTTTTGTTAATGCTGCAGCTTTATCAGATAAGGACTTGGCTACAAGCAAAATTCGCGAAGTTAGAGAGTTGATGAAAATTGTAGAAAATATAGAAGGTAAGGTGTTTATAAAGGTATCCGATACAATCCTAAAAAATTAAATCTAAAATGGAGGCTAGCAATAATGCCTAGTGATATAGAAATCGCACAGAATGCGAACATAGAAAAAATTGTTAAAATTGCTTCCAAGATTGGGATAAGTGAAACTTCCTTAATTCCCTACGGGCATTCCAAAGCTAAAGTAACTTTAGATTTTTTGTCAAGTTTAAAATCGAAACAGGACGGAAAGCTCATATTGGTGACCGCTATAAGTCCAACCCCAGCCGGGGAAGGTAAAACCACTACTACGGTGGGTTTGGGAGACGGTTTGAATAGAATTGGGAAAAATACTGTTATTTGTTTAAGAGAGCCTTCTTTAGGACCTGTTTTCGGTGTTAAAGGAGGTGCTGCAGGCGGAGGTTACGCGCAAATTGTTCCAATGGAGGATATTAATCTACATTTTACTGGTGATTTCTCAGCAATCGCATTAGCTAACAATCTACTATCAGCAATGATTGATAATCATATTCATCAAGGTAACGCCTTGAATATCGATTCCAGGAGGGTGACTTGGAAAAGAGTTGTTGATATGAATGATAGAGCTTTAAGAGACGTTGCGGTCGGGCTTGGAGGTCCAGGTAACGGTTATACTAGGCAGGACGGTTTTGATATAGTTGTGGCATCTGAGGTGATGGCTATTTTCTGTCTTGCAGAGTCCGTAGAAGATCTAAAATCCAGGCTTGGACAAATTGTAATAGGCACAACGCGAGAGGGTAAGTTAATTCATGCTAGAGAATTGAATGCGCATGGAGCCATGACAGTACTTTTAAAAGATGCTCTACAGCCAAATCTAGTACAAACCTTGGAAAATAATCCTGCATTTGTTCATGGTGGTCCTTTTGCAAATATTGCTCACGGTTGTAATTCTGTAATTGCCACGAAAAGCGCCTTGAAGCTTGGCGACTATGTTGTTACTGAGGCAGGTTTTGGGGCTGATTTGGGAGCTGAAAAATTTATAGATATAAAATGCAGAAAAACTGATTTGAAACCTTGCGTAGCTGTAATCGTAGCAACTGTTAGGGCATTGAAATATCATGGTGGTATCGAAGTAAAGAATTTAAACAGTGAAAATTGTGATGCTCTGGAGAAAGGATTAGTAAACCTTGAAAGGCATGTGCATAATGTTAAGAGTAACTATGGTCTGCCTTGTGTAGTTTCGATCAATAAATTTAATTTTGATACTATTAAGGAAGTTGAAATTATAAAGAAAAGGATGACAACCCTTGGAGTATCTGTTGTTTTGGCGGAGCACTGGGCGAAGGGCGGAGAGGGAGCTGAGGATTTAGCTAAAGAAGTTGTTAGGTTATCGGAGCTTAATAGTCAACCAACTTATGTCTATCCTGATGAAGATACTCTTTTAGAGAAGGTAAGAAAAGTTGCCATGAATATTTATGGAGCCTCTGATATTACGGCTAGTTCAAAAGTTAAAGCACAGCTTGAAACTTGGGAAAAGTCGGGGTTTGGAAAATATCCGGTTTGTATTGCTAAAACTCAGTCATCTTTTTCTACTGACGCCTCTATTAGGGGTGCGCCCTCTGGCCATATTGTCAATATAAGAGAAGTTAGACTGGCTGCTGGTGCTGAATTTATTGTTGCTGTTTGCGGGGAGATTATGACCATGCCAGGATTACCAAGATTTCCAAGCGCTGAAAAAATTGACGTAGATTCCGGTGGAAAGGTGATAGGTTTATTCTAGAAAAAGCAACCTCTTTGAAGTTAAAGATTTAGTAAAGACGATACTAACTACCGAAAAGAAATTTCTATTAACTCAAGTGTATAGCGGTATTAGATAACGGTGGCCAAGGGCGGAATCGAACCACCGACACAAGGATTTTCAGTCCTCTGCTCTACCGACTGAGCTACTTGGCCAGAAATCTAAGTATACGTCAAAGTTTAGAAATCTCCAGCTTAGTGTTTATTATTCCAAAAAAAATTGATGGAATTATAATGAAAACCTTTACTCATGTACTGTTAATTTGTAAATTTGTTCTTAGAAATTATCCACAAAGGAAAAATTTAATTACTCTGTCGAATTCAAAGAAATATTTAATGAGATAAGTGGCTAGCAGAAATCTTATTAGTACGTCAGTTTTTTTATTGCCTCAGATGCAGCCAACATTCCCATAGTTGCCGTGACTGTAACTATTGAACCATAGCCTGAGCAGGAAATCTTTCCAGATTTTGTGACGTCTGTATTATTTGGAGTCATTCTTTCAGAAGAGCTAACACAAGAAAGATTCATTTTTCCCTGCTTCGGAAATTGAAATTTCTTTCTTAGTTGATATCTGAGTTTTGCCAATAACGGGTCTTGCTTTGTCTCAGCTAAGTCAGATGTATGAATAGCCTGCGGGTTCGTTTTTCCTCCAACTGCTCCACAAATCAGCAAGGATTTTATATTTTTTCTACGCTTTAAGGCCATTATTAAAGCAATTTTAGCTTTGAGATCATCACAAGCGTCAATCCAAAAACAAGCATTTTCCTGGGATAGGATTAAATCTGCCGTTGATTCTGAGAGATGGTCTTCGTATTTTTTAATAGCAAGTCTAGGATTAATAGTGAGTAAGATTCGCTCGCTGGCGTCCACTTTAGCGAGACCCAAAGTTAAGTGTGAAGCTTGCGACTGCCTATTTATATTTGATTCAAAGACATTATCGGGATCTATTAAAACCAGGTTTTGAACACCCGATCTAACTAAGGCCTCGGCTGCCCAGGAACCAACTCCACCAATGCCTACGATTCCAATTTTGGAGTGTTCGAGGCGGGCAAACTTTTCTTTAGTAAATAGTAAGCTTGTATTTATGAATGATCGAGGTAACTCCATTAGACGTTACGGTATTAAAATCGAGCAACCTGTAGTTCTTCTCTCCTCTAAGTCTCTGTGGGCTTTACCAGCCTCATGTAAGGAATACTTTTGATAGACTGGTATTCTTAGCTTTTTCAAGGCTACAAGTTGTACAATCTCACTTGCTGTCAATTCTAATTCCCTTCTAGCGCTTATGTATGGCCAAAGAGAAGGACGTGTAATGAACAAGTGTCCACTCAATAAACCTAAATCAAATGAGGCCACTTTTCCAGATGCATTGCCAAAAGACACCATGAGCCCATATTTACGCAAACACTGTAAAGATTGGTAGAAAGTTTGAGCTCCTATTGAATCGAAAACCACGTCCACCCCTTCTCCATCAGTTATTGTTCTGACTTCCTCGACAAAATTTTCTCTGACGTAATTGATGGTATGCGTAGCGCCATAATTCCTTGCTAATTCTCTTTTCTCTTCACTGCTGACTGTGCCAATAGTTTCGACCCCGATCATTTTTGCCCATTGCATCGCTATTAATCCGACCCCACCACCTGCAGCATGAAACAAAATTTTATGGAAATCTTGCAAATTTGCAGTCCTTTTAAACAAATAGTGAACAGTCATACCCTTGAGCATCATCGCGGCTGCTACTTCAAAGTCTATTTCCTTCGGAATTTTTACTAGAAATTCACTGGAAATAATTCTGGCAGAGCAATAGGCTCCAGGTGTAGCACTAGCATAAGCAACTCTGTCCCCCTCTTTAAAGCTCTTTACATTCTTTCCAACAGCTTCAACTACTCCTGAGGCTTCATGCCCTAGTTTGCCAGGCAAACTTGCCATTGGGTAAATTCCATTTCGGTAATAAACGTCAATATAGTTTAAGCCGATTGCCTTATGCCTTAAAAGAACATCATCAGGACCTGGCGACTCCAATTTTTCTTCATTAATTTCTATTACTTTATAGCTTCCTGTTTTTTGTATTTCAGCGCAATATTCCAAGGTTTCCCCCTTTTTTGGGTTTTACATCAAAAGTGATTTAACGTTAATCTTAATAATTATTGTAGTAAAAATTTTATTATGGATTTATTTTAAACCAATAGGAATAACTGCGATGGCTGGACATTCAAAATGGGCGAATATTCAACATAGAAAGAATCGTCAAGATGAAAAAAAGGGGAAAATTTTCGGCAGGTTAATTAAAGAAATAACTGTAGCTGCCAGACTGGGCGGCGGAGACGTCGAATCTAATCCAAGGTTAAGGCTTGCAATAGATCGGGCCAGAGAAGCAAATATGCCAAAAGATAAACTAACCGATGCGATAAAACGTGGGACTGGGCAAATGCAGGGTGTCAATTACGAAGAAATTCGCTATGAAGGTTACGGACCTGGGGGCGTAGCTTTTCTAGTAGATTGCATGACGGATAATAAAACAAGAACAGTATCGGAAGTAAGACACGCATTTTCTAAGAATGGTGGAAATTTGGGAACGGATGGTTCTGTCTCTTATCTTTTTAAATCTTGCAGCCAATTCTTCATTTCATCGCAGATTGATGAGGACGAGATACTAGAGGTGGTGATATCCTCGGGAGCAGATGACTTAATATCTTTGGGTAACGGTAACATGGAAGTGTTGGGTCAACCTGATAAATTCTTAAGTATTAGAAACGGTTTGGAACAGGCAAAAATAACAATTGCACATTCAGAAGTGACTTTTCGGGCGGAGACCCAAGTAGAGATAGCCAATAGCCAATTAAACAGTGTGCAACAATTAGTGGATTCTTTAGAGTCATTGGAAGATGTTCAAAATATTTATATTAATGCTTCTCTTTAGGAAGCCGTCATTGGAGGTTGTATGAATGTTTTAGTTTTGGGCTCAGGTGGAAGGGAGCATGCCATAGCTTGGAAGCTAGCCCAGTCTCCAGAGGTTAAAAAGGTATATGTTTACCCGGGTAATTCTGGAATGTTTATTGATTCTAAACTTGAACCACTCTCCAGAAAGGTTTTCACAAGTCAAGTAGCATTAATAAACGAAGTAAAGAGTAAAGAAATTGAATTTAGCATAGTTGGCCCTGAGCAGTATCTGGTTGAAGGAGTTGTAGATAGTTTTCTCTCAAATGGCTTAAAAATAATTGGGCCAACAAAGAAAGCAGCGAATTTAGAGGGTTCTAAGGCTGATGCGAAAACTTTTATGCTTAAAAACAAAATCCCTACCGCTGGTTGTAAAGTTTTTTCTTCTTTTGAAAAGGCAAATTTGTATGCGAAACAACTGAAATTCCCGGCCGTTATAAAAGCTGACGGCTTAGCGGCAGGCAAAGGAGTTTTTATTGCTGATTCGTATATCGCTGCAAAACCAATTCTTGAAGACCTACTTTTAAAAAAAAAGATTGGTAATTCAGGTTCAAAAATTTTAATTGAAGATTTTATTGTTGGTCGTGAATTGAGTTTTATCGTTTTGACTAATGGTAAATTCACTCTGCCTTTTCCGTGCTCCCAAGATTATAAGAGGCTTCTATCGGGAGATAATGGCCCAAATACTGGGGGAATGGGGGCATATTCTCCGGTAGACTTTATAGAGGAAAATTTTGTCTCTCATGTTATTGAGACGATTATTGACCCTGTTTTACGTGGGCTTGAAGCGGAAGGCAATCCGTATTTTGGTTTTCTGTATGCAGGTTTGATGATTGAGCCCAACGGGGAACTTAAAGTACTTGAATTCAATTGTCGGCTAGGAGATCCTGAAGCACAAGTCCTAATGATGAAGATGAAGGGAGATTTTTTTTCTCTGTGTAGGGGATTGGTCAATAATGATGTTTTGCAAGCAATTAACCATGAGGATTTTTGGTATCCGGATAAGGTAACAACGGTGGTTGCAGCCTCAAAAGGCTATCCTCTGAAACCAGAACAAGGTAATCGGATCTTAATTGATGACAGCTTTTTTGATGAAAAAGATACAAAAATATTTTTTAGTGGTGTTTCTGAGAAGGAAGATAGTTTAGTTACATCAGGAGGTAGAGTTCTCAGTGTCACAAGTATGGCAAAAACAATGAAGCTAGCGCGTGCTAGTGCATATAATGGGTTAGGAAGAATAAGTTTTGATGGTATGCAGTTTCGTAAAGACATTGCTTTATGAGAAAAAATGTGGACATACAAAAAAGTTTTGATTTAGCCGTGGTTGGTTGCGGTATTATTGGAACACTAGCGGCTCTTTTAGCTGTAAGAAAAGGGCTAAATGTAGTTCTTTTTGGACCCAAAGAGGGCTCTCGACCTGACGGTGCTGACAGTAGAGCATATGCTATATCTCCGCAGGCAGATCTTTTATTTAATATTTGCGGTCTAAATCGCGAAATAGATCGACTGTCGGAAAAAATTACTGGCATGGAAATATTCCATCAGCAACACATGGTTGATCTAAATGCTCGGGAAGTTGAACGTAGCTACCTTGCCAGAATCATAACTCATCATGATCTACTGAACGTATGTCAAGAAAGGTTAAGTAGTGAAGAGTTTGAACATATAAAAGTGAAACCTAATAAATTTGAGGTCAGCCAAATCGAAAATGAGCAAAAAGCGAAAATCTATTATGGACAAAACTCTTTTATATTTGCTAGCTTGGTGTTGGGTGCGGATGGACTGAATTCTTGGTGCAGATATGTTTCAGGATTAGATTGGGGTTTAAAAAGTTATCACCAAGTTGCAATAGTGGCTACCTTGGAGACTCCGAAACCTCACAAAGGTATTGCACGCCAATGGTTTACAGACAAAGGAATTATAGCTTTTTTGCCGATGAGGGATAATATTATTTCTTTGGTTTGGTCTGTAAAAAAAGAACTTGCAGATAGTCTCATCGCCAGTAAGCCAGAGGAGTTTCTTAAAGAATTAGAGAACCTTACCTCCAGAGAGTCAACTACCTTAAGGCTTGTTTCTAAACTATCATCGGCGAGTTTAGCAATGCTTCATACCGATGCCTGTGCAGCGGAAAGGCTTGTTCTAATTGGTGATGCTGCCCATACAGTTCATCCATTAGCGGGGTTCGGTTTAAATCTAGGCATCTTTGATATTTTAGACTTGTTACACAATTTTGAGCGTTTTGAAAGAGGTATTAAAAGTGGTAAAAGTTTCGATGTCGGTCAAAAAAGATATCTTTCAGAATATGAACGAAAAAGGAGGAATAAGGTTAAGTTTGTACAAATTGGTTTAGATAGCATCAATTGGTTTTTTTCTCCTACTAAGTCTTCTATTAGTGTCTATCGAAAATTTGGTATGCTAATCTTTAGTAGGCTGAATTTTTTTAAAAAGCTTGCAATGAAAATTGCCCTTTCGAGGTTTTAGTGGAGACAATCAATTGATAACTTTAAATAAAAAAAATGTAAAGCAATTCTTTTTAGTGGTACTTGCTGTTAGCTGTTTTTATTTCCCTTCAATCACAGCTACCAACTTAACAGAAAAGGAAAGAGATAAAGTCCGTGCAGTTTTGTCAGAATGGATTGATCCGCGCGCCGAGATTAAGTCCATCGAGAAGACACCGATGAAAGACTTGCTGGAGGTACGTATAGCTAACGAGCTGGTCTATGTGGATAGACGAGCGGAGTTCCTGATTTCTGAAGGGCAACTGATCAACCTTAAAACTGGAGAAAATTTAACAGCAAAAAGGAAAGAACAAATTTTATCTATCGATTTTTCTACATTGCCCTTACATCTTGCTGTCAAGACTAAGACCAATTTTAAAAAAGGAGCGCCGCAAAGGGTATTAGCTATTTTTGAAGATCCTTATTGCTCCTACTGCCGTAAGCTTAGAATAACTTTAGATTCGTTCGATAATTTAACTGTTTACAGTTTTTTGTATCCCATTTTGGGGGAGAAGTCTCTTGAGACTTCAAAATCAGTTTGGTGCGCGGCCGAACCTTCTAAAGCTTTAAACAAATTGATGATTTCCGATAAGGAACCCAGTAATACCGATGAACCCTGTGATTACCCCTCAGACAAAGTAATAGAGTTAGGCCGTTCTCTTGGAATTCAAGCGACACCTACAATTTTTTTAAGTAACGGCAAAAGAATTCCTGGCGCAATTTCGAAAAAGGATTTAGAGATTGCCTTTAAGTCCTTAGATTGAGGGCCGACTAAAATTTGTTCGGCAATAAAATTACTATTGAAGCTTTAAACTTTGTCCTCCCTGCAATATTACCTGCGCTAAGCCCGGACCCAAAAAAAAAGTCCCCACGATTTGGACCTTTAATGGCATTGCCCGTATCCTGGGCAAACATCAGTTTGGGCTCGAAAAAAGAGAGATTTTTATCATTGGTAGTTTCGCTAAAGTTTTGATGAGTCAAAAAAAGTGGAAGTCCGAGCTTTACGAAGTCTTGATCTACTGCGAGGGAAAAATTTGCAGTAAGTGGAACTCCAAGAGAACCAACAGGACCTTCTGATGGATCTGGAGACGCAGGTAGTTCTCTAAAGAAAATCATCCTTGGATTTATATTCAATAACTTATCTTGTTTGGTTGGATTTTTTTCTATCCATTTTTTAATCCCGTTTTTGCTGGCTTGCTCGACGGATAATTCTTTTTCTTTTATCAACCAGGATCCAATAGATTTATATCGTCTACCATTCGAAGCTGCGAACCCAACTCTGATTACCTCATTGTTTTTGAGTATTATGGTACCTGAACCCTGGATTTGCAAAAAAAAAGCATCTATCGGATCAGCAAGATACACAAGCTCTTTACCGTTTAAAAGACCTTTTTTCTTAATTGCCGCTCTATCTGGATATGGCACGATGAATCTACCTTTGGAGGTTTCAACTGCTTTACCAATGAGTGTTTTCCCAGAAGGGATTCCGTCAATTATAATTTCCGTGGAAATTAAGTCTAAAGGAACTTTATAAATTGGGAATTTGTAAACAGAATTTTTCTCGCGAGAACCTTTGAGCACTGGCTCGTAGTAACCAGTTATTAAACCAGGTGAAGATTTTAGATAATGAGGTGTAAAATTATCTTCAAAAAATTTCTTAATTGATTTCTCCGATAATGTGCTTTTTTTCGATAAGGAACATAATTCTCTCAGCTCCGAGGAGAGTTTCTTAGCTGAGCAGTTTCGCGTCCAAGCAACCCAGGCTCCAGGAAAATCCTGGTGCTGCCAACCAACCAATTTTTTATAACTTATTTTATTCAGCGTTCCTTTTTTTGACCAAGCATTGGCTGGTTGCGGAGGTGTACTGAACGACTTTAGTTCTTCACTAGAGCGCTTAGATTTTGGAATTTCAGAAGACTTGATTTTTCTCTCTTCTTGAATATCTCCCACTGGCGCTGGTACTTGTTGATTAAAAGAGCATCCGGCAAGTAAGAACAGTGTTACTATTTTTGTAAATTTAATTAACAAGGTAAAAATCACTTTTAAAATGTCATTAATTTTTATTGAAGCTTTAATTGCTATTTTAATATTAGGTTTCGTTGTTTGGTGGACAATGAGGGGTAAAAAGTAACGTGAACTATAGTAATTGTTTTACATTTCAAAACTAATGTCCACTTCTCACGAACATTCTTTAATTATCCCAAGTATTCTGTCGGCAGACTTTACTAAATTAGGGGAGGAGGTTCGGGCTGTTGAGCAGGCTGGGGCAGATATGATTCATTTTGATGTAATGGATAATCACTATGTACCAAATTTGACTTTCGGGGCATCAATTTGCAAGGCTGTAGGCTCGGCAGTAAAAATTCCTTTAGATGTTCATCTGATGGCTAGTCCTGTGGATAGATTAATTGTTGAGTTTGCTGAGGCTGGAGCAGAAATTATTTCTATTCACCCTGAGGCTACGGAACATATTGACAGAAGCTTATCCTTAATTAGAGACTGCGACTGCAAAGCTGGCGTTGTGCTGAATCCTGGAACTCCATTAAGTTGCTTGGAGTGGATTTTAGAAAAAGTCGATATTATTTTGGTGATGTCCGTTAATCCAGGGTTTGCTGCTCAGCAGTTTATACTCAGCTCACTCGAAAAAATTAAGTCAATAAAAAAAATCATAGATGATCAGTATAAAAAAAATGGCAAAATTATAAGGTTAGAAGTGGACGGAGGTATAAAAGAAAATAATATTAAACTAGTTGCTGAGGCTGGAGCAGATGCCTTTGTGATTGGCTCGGAAATTTTTAAGAATCCTGATCCTGGGGAGAAATCAACTTACGCCAACATTTTCGCTAACCTAAGAAAAGAATTACAAAGCATCGCAAAGACTAAAAATTCGTCTAGGTGACATTATGAGGGATAAACTCTTTGAAAATTTCCAGAGAAGTTCCGGTCAAGGTTTCAATCTAGTTCCAATATTAAAAAACTATGTCGGAGATCTAGAGACTCCCTTATCTGTTTATTTAAAACTAGTACACAAGCCTAACGGCTATTTACTTGAGTCTGTGGTTGGGGGCGAGCGGTTTGGTAGATTTTCCTTTATTGGTTTGCCCGCCAAGATAAAAATTGAAGTAAAGGGTCGAGAAGTCGCTCTAAAGAATGTAAATGGGGAAATAATTGAATCTAATAAGGGAGATCCTTTAAAGTATATTGAAAATTATGTTAGCGCTTTTAAAGTCGCTCCCATAGAGAGTAGTTTGCCGCGGTTTTGCGGAGGTTTAGCAGGATATTTTGGATATGACACTGTCAAATTGTTTGAGCCTCGATTAAGTGAAAAAGTTAAAAAACAAAGAGATCCCAATATTCCCGATATATTGTTACTTCAAACTGAGGAGCTTGCTGTTTTTGATAACTACACAGGAAACATTACCCTGATATCTTATGCTAACCCAAATAAAGGCAATTCATTTGACGAGGCATATGAAAGACTAATTGAAATGGAGAATGCACTATCTCAACCACTAAAACCAAATAAATTAAAAGTTCCAAAGATTGGAGAAATCAAAAGGAAGTTCTCGAAAGAGTCGTTCAAAGTTTGTGTTACGAAAGCACAGGAATATATTCACAGAGGTGAGGTCATGCAAGTGGTATTGTCTCAGATTCTTGCGAAGCCATTCTCTGGAGACCCACTCTCTTTATATCGATCATTGAGGAAGATAAACCCTTCCCCTTATATGTATTTTTATGATTTTGGTGCATTCCAAGTCATCGGCGCTAGCCCTGAGATTTTAGTTAGGCAAGACCATGCAAGTTCTTTAGGAAACAAATCTAATAGAATTACAATAAGACCCATTGCAGGGACAAGGCCAAGAGGCAACACTTTAAAAGAAGATGAGTTTTTTGAAGAGGAATTAAAAAAAGATCCAAAAGAAATAGCTGAACATGTAATGCTTATTGATCTTGCTAGGAACGACATAGGAAGAATTGCAAGTACCGGTACGGTAAATCTTACGGAGAAAATGGCAATCGAAAAATACTCCCACGTTATGCACCTTGTGTCTGAGGTGGAAGGTTATTTAAAGCCAGGTTTGAATTTCATGGACGTGCTAAGAGCCACATTTCCCGCGGGCACTTTGAGTGGGGCTCCAAAAATTAGAGCAATGGAAATAATTGATGAACTTGAAATGGAAAGTAGGGGACTTTATGGAGGTGCTTGTGGCTACGTCTCTTTCACAGGTGAAATGGATATGGCAATTGCTATTCGGACAGGCGTACTCAAAGATGGAATTCTAACCGTTCAAGCCGGGGCAGGTATTGTTTTTGATTCCATCCCGGAAAATGAATGGAAAGAAAGTGAAGCAAAAGCATCTGCCATTTTTAAAGCTGTTGATTCCGTTGAAAAAATGGACTTTTAATTTAATGCGATGGTCTAGTACTCATGAATTTATTAATGATTGACAATTATGATTCTTTTACTTACAACCTCGTACAGTACTTTGGACAACTTGGTGTGAATGTTGTTACATTGAGGAATGATCATGATTCTGTAGCCAATATTTTATCTGAACAGGCAGATTTCGTGCCAGATAAAGTTGTCATTTCGCCGGGTCCAGGCAATCCTAATGATGCAGGAATTTGCCTAGATCTTGTCAAGGAAATAAGTAAGATGGTTAATCCCATTCCTATTCTCGGAGTTTGTTTGGGACATCAAACGATAGGAATGGCTTTTGGTGGTAAAGTTGTGAATTCCAGGGCAATAATGCACGGAAAGGTGTCAGATATTGTACACACTGGAACGGGTTTGTTTAAAGGCATTCCTTCCCCCTACAATGTTACCAGGTATCATTCACTAGCTCTATCTGAGGCCGATTTGCCTAATTGTTTGGAAATAATAGCGAAAACTAACGACCAGGAAATAATGGCTATTTCCCATAGTAATTTGCCAATTTACGGTGTTCAATTTCATCCAGAGGCAATCCTAACTGAGTGGGGTCACGAATTACTCAGAAATTTTTTGGAGATAACATGAACTCTATATTAACGACAGCTATACCTGATAAGTCGGTAGTAAAAATGCTAACAAAGATAATATCTAAGGTTGATCTAAGGCGAGAAGAGATGAGCTTTCTTCTGAAGGAAATTATGGTTGGACAGCTTAGTAATTGCCAAGCTGGGGCTATTTTGACGGCTTTAAGAATGAAAGGTGAGTCTGTAGAAGAATTGACGGGAGCAGTTGAAGTTATGAGGGAGTTAGTAAAGCCAGTTTTTGTTGAGGACAATAATATTATCGATCTCTGCGGCACTGGAGGGGATGGAGTGAATACTTTTAATATTTCTACGTCAGCAATGTTTATTGCTTCTGCCGCCGGAGCAAAGGTAGCTAAGCATGGTGGAAGGGCTGTTTCATCCGCAACTGGAAGTGCTGATTTATTAGAGGGCCTAGGTGTAAAAATAAATCTTCCTCCCGAAAAAGTTTTGCAGACACTAGATCAAGTTGGTCTTGGATTCATGTTTGCGCCCAATCATCACCCAGCCATGAAAGTTGTAGCTCCAATTCGTAGGGAGCTTGGGGTAAGGACAATTTTTAATGTTTTAGGCCCTTTAACGAATCCAGCGAGAACTCAGCGTCAATTAATAGGTGTTTTCAGTAAGCAGCTTTTGCAACCATTAGCGGAGGTGCTTAAAAATCTTGGGTCGAATCATGTGTTGGTTGTTCACGCAGAGGACGGTTTAGACGAAATTTCACTTTTTGGTAAAACTCATTTTGCTGAATTAAAAGGTGGGGAGATCAGGCTCGGATCTCTGTCAATTGAGGATTTTGGATTATCAAAAGGCAATTTGAAGCATAATGTATCGGATATTACTGCCCACGGTCTTGAACAGAGTAAGTTAAAAGTGCTTGAGAGCCTTACCGAGACTAATAAAGCAACTGCAAAAATCGCCATGTTAAATGCGTCGGCTGCTCTCTACATTGGTGGTAAAGTAAATGATTTTAAGGAGGGTTTCGACTTGGCAAGATTAGTAGTTGAAAGTGGAGAAGCTGTTGCAAAATTAGAAGCTTTCGTTGCTTTGACAAATGATTTGGAAGGATAAGTGGTGCCTGATTTTTTAACACAGATACTCAAACAAAAAAAATTAGAGGTTGCCAAGCAAAAGCAGAAGAAAAGTCTTTTTGACTATGAATCTGAATTTGAGAAAAAAAAAGAAAACAGATTTAGTAAAAAGTTATTGAAATCAAATGAAAGCGGATGTAGTGGGATAATAGCAGAAATGAAAAAAGGAAGTCCGAGTAAGGGACTACTGAGAGAAGATTATGATCCAATAAGTATTGCAAGAGCATATGATAAGAACGGAGCGGCTTGCCTTTCCGTCTTAACGGAAAAAAGTTTCTTTTCCGGAGCTCTCGAGCATCTTGAAAATGTGAGGGCTAATGTGAAATTGCCGTTACTCAGAAAAGACTTCATAATCGATGACTATCAGGTATTAGAGAGCTTTGCCTCCGGAGCAGACTGCATACTGTTAATTGTTGGAGCTTTACCATTATCATTGATGAAAGAGTTAAAATTAAGAGCAGATTCATTGGGTTTAGATTGTTTGATCGAGGTTCATAGTGAGAAAGAATTGCAGTCTGCGCTAGAACTAAACGACGTGATTTTGGGCGTTAACAATCGAAATTTAACTTCATTCAAGGTTGATTTGGAAACTAGCATCAATTTAAGGCCTAAGGTGCCGAACAATACTTTATTAGTAGCGGAAAGCGGTATCAACACGGCTTCTGATCTTGTAAGGCTTAAACATGCGGGTTATAAAAATTTTTTGATCGGAGAGTCACTGATAACAGCCTCAGACCCCGGATTAGCCTTACAAAGATTATTGACTGAATTTAACAATATTTGTTGACATAAAAGGATCCGCATAATATTCTTGTTGGTTCTTTAGTAGGACTTGTTCTTTAAAAATTTACAGCCGATAAGTGTGGGCATTCTGACTAAGTTACACAAGTAAATAGTTGTTTGCTCACAGAAATCTATGGGGTAACTCATAGTTAATTCTTGAGTAAAAAAATTTGATCAAACTGAAGAGTTTGATCCTGGCTCAGATTAAACGCTAGCGGCATGCCTTACACATGCAAGTCGAACGGCAGCGGGCTCTTCGGAGTGCCGGCGAGTGGCAAACGGGTGAGTAATACATCGGAACATGCCCAGTAGTGGGGGATAGCTCGGCGAAAGCCGAATTAATACCGCATACGACCTTCGGGTGAAAGAGGGGGATCGCAAGACCTCTCGCTA
>CENU01049558.1_pt1 | contig 75168 bp, 84 predicted proteins | sample 361331 | NCBI WGS metagenome assembly CENU01 (sample SAMEA2619766, study PRJEB7988) | marine metagenome | isolation source: saline water (ENVO:00002010), including | reverse complement strand
GTTCAGGCTTATGAAGGTGTAGTGATTGGTCGTTCTGGTGCTGGCATTAATGAAAGTTTCACTGTAAGAAAAATATCATATGGTGAAGGTGTAGAAAGAGTTTTCCCTGTATACTCTCCAACAATCGAGTCTATTGCTATTGTAAAAAGGGGTAAAGTAAGAAGAGCAAAACTTTACTATTTAAGAAGCAGAAGAGGTAAATCAGCTCGTATTGCCGAAAAAATAGATACAAATCGTTCAAAAGCTAAGGAAGCAAGCACACCTCAAGAAACTACTTCTGATAGTGAGTAGGACTATTCCTAATTAATTCTGGCAAAGGATGGTTTTCTATGAACTATGAACTTCTCAAAAAATTATGCGAAACACCATCTGTTGCTGGTCGTGAGCAACGAATAAGGGATTTTATTCATAATAATGTTAAGGGTTACTTTGATGAGATTAAAGTGGATGCCCTTGGTTCCCTGATCTGTAAAAAATTTTCAAAAAACAAAAAAAAGAAAAAAATTCTTCTATTATGTCACATGGATGAAATTGGTTTCCTTGTCAGTTATATCAATCCAAAAGGGTACGTTTTTGTTGATCCAGTAGGAGGCTTTGATCCTAGAAATTTATTCTCAAGAAGAGTACTAGTGTGCACCGAGAAAGAAGACTTGAAGGCTGTGATGAATCCACATGGTAAGCCAGTTCATACGCAAAGCGCAATGGATAGAAAAAAAATTCCAGAACCAAATGAGTTTTTTATCGATACAGGTTTGGGTGAAAAAGCAAACGATAAAATACAGATTGGTGATTATGTGGTTATGGACGAGCCATTCCTGGAACTACCAAAGAAAATTGTATCAAAAGCATTGGATAATAGAATTGCATGTTGGCTTGGAATGGAAATTGCCAGATATGTATTCGAAAACAAGGTCGAGTTGGATAATGATTTAATTATTGTTTTTACCTCTCAAGAAGAAGTTGGTTTGAGAGGTGCAAAAACTGCGTCATTTGATGTTGTACCTGATATAGCTATTGGAATTGACACAACTTTGGCCTGTGATACACCCGGAGTACCCGAACAAGATTGGATAACAACACACGGTAAAGGCTTTGGTTTGCACATAAAAGATTCATCATTTATTTCAGATCATGAGCTTGTTTCGAAATTTGCAAAATTAGCAGAAAAAAATAAAATACCATATCAACGCACAATTCTAAGTCGTGGAGGACAGGATGGCGCTGCAGGTCAGCAAGCCGGATCTGGAGCTAAAGCAATAGCAATTGTTGTTGGAACAAGATATATCCATACTGTTACTGAAATGGTTGATAAAAGTGATTTAGAGAATGCACTCAAAATTCTTAAAAAATTCCTTGAAGATTGAGACGGGATTTTTTAACAATGAGTGTATATTATAGAATGAATTAATAATTTAATTTAAATATTAGGGTATAAAAATGAGTAGATCAAAAACTATTTATGATAAAATCTGGGATGATCATTTAATAAATACTAATGATGATGGTACATCACTTATATATATTGATAGACATCTAGTGCACGAAGTTACTTCACCACAAGCTTTTGAGGGTTTGAGGATGACAAATAGAAAAGTTCGTTGTCCTGAAAAAACACTTGCCGTGGTGGATCATAATGTGCCAACAACGGATAGAAAAAATGGTATCTCGGATGCAGAATCACGTATCCAAGTTGAAACACTAGAAAAAAATTGTAGTGAATTTGGCATAGAGTATTTTAATGAATTAGATCTTCGCCAAGGGATTGTTCATGTTGTGGGTCCTGAACAAGGTTTTACTCTTCCTGGAACAACAATTATGTGTGGGGACAGTCATACATCAACTCATGGTGCTTTTGGCGCGTTGGCAATGGGTATTGGTACATCAGAGGTGGAACATATTCTTGCTACACAAACTCTTATACAAAGAAAAGCTAAGAATTTTAAAGTTAACGTTGGTGGTACAGCACCAAAAGGTGTAACTGCAAAAGATATAATTTTATCAATAATAGGTGAAATTGGAGCTGGGGGTGGCACAGGTTCAGTCATTGAATATACTGGAAAAGCTATTTCTGATTTATCTGTGGAAGGAAGAATGACAGTTTGCAATATGTCAATTGAAGGGGGGGCACGAGCTGGGCTAATCGGACCTGATGAAAAGACCTTTGCATATATCAAAGATAGACCAAGAGCGCCAAAGGGTGAAGAATTTGAGCGTGCTGTTGAATATTGGAATGCTCTAAATTCAGATAAAGATGCATATTTTGATAGGGAAGTGTATCTGGATGCAGCCAAGCTACCTCCAGTTGTTACCTGGGGAACAAGTCCGGAAGATGTTGTTTCAATTAATGGTGAAGTACCCAATCCTGATATTATTGATGATGAAAGCAGAAAAGAAACAAAGAGAAGTGCTCTTAAATATATGGATCTCGTTCCAGGCACAAAAATAAAAGATATTAAACTGGATGTAGTATTTATTGGCTCATGTACAAATGGGCGCATTGAGGACTTGAGAGAAGTTGCAAAGGTTGTTGAAGGACATCACGTAAATGAAAATTTAAACGCTATGATTGTTCCTGGATCAGGTCTAGTTAAGGAGCAAGCAATCAGTGAAGGATTAGATAAAATATTTATGGCAGCAGGTTTTGAGTGGAGAGAGCCTGGTTGTTCTATGTGCCTAGCAATGAACCCTGATAAATTATTACCTGGACAAAGATGCGCCTCTACTTCAAACAGAAATTTTGAAGGGAGACAGGGATTTAGAGGAAGAACACACCTCGTTTCACCGGCAATGGCTGCTGCAGCTGCAATAGCTGGTCATTTTGTTGACATTAGAGAATTTACAAAATAGGAAATTGAGATGGAAAAATTCAAAAATTTGACGGCAGTTGCTGCGCCATTACCTGATATAAATATTGATACGGATAAGATAATCCCTAAACAATATTTAAAGACAATCCAACGGACAGGGCTTGGTAAAGGTCTTTTTTCCGAGCTTCGTTATAACGATGATGGATCAGAGAATAAGGACTTTGTTCTCAATAAATCACAATATAGGAATGCGAAAATATTAGTTGCTGGTGATAATTTTGGCTGTGGATCAAGTAGGGAACATGCGCCATGGGCTTTACTTGATTATGGGATAAAGGTTGTCATCTCAACATCTTTTGCAGATATATTTTACAATAACTGCTTTAAGAATGGAATGCTTCCGATCGTTCTTGATGAAAAAGAAGTTAGTTTGTTGATGGAAGAAACTGAGAGAGGTTCAAATGCGACTCTAACGGTGGACCTTGAAAGCCAGGAAATCACAACATCAGATGGTAATGTTATCAATTTTAAAATTGATAAGTTTTTAAAACATTGTCTCTTGAATGGTCTTGATGATATTGCTCTTACATTAGAGAAAAATGCAGACATTAAGAATTTTGAAGATGATGTCAAAAGTCAAAGACCTTGGCTTTAGATAATAAAGCTAAAATAAATCTAAATAATTAAGAGGATAATATGAGTTCATATAATTTATTAATGTTACCAGGCGATGGCATTGGGCCAGAAGTTGTCAATGAGGTCGAGCGAGTCATAGATTGGTTCAATAAAAATACGGACTCTAAATTTGAGATAGAAAAAGATTTAGTTGGTGGATCGGCATATGATGCTCATGGAGCAGCAATTTCTGATGCTGCTATGGATCTTGCACATAAATCTGATGCTGTTATTTTTGGAGCAGTTGGTGGTCCAAAATGGGATAATGTACCATTCGAAGTAAGACCAGAAGCAGGTTTATTGAGATTAAGAAAAGAATTAGACCTATTCGCGAATCTGCGACCAGCGATTTGCTACAAAGCCCTTGCTGATGCATCAAGTTTAAAAAGAGAGCTGGTTGAAGGCTTGGATATATTAATCCTAAGAGAACTGACAGGTGGTGTTTATTTTGGTGAACCAAAAGAAATTACAGATTTACCAGATGGACAACAGAAAGCAATAGACACTCAAATCTATACAACAAGTGAAGTGCAAAGGATTGCGCGTGTAGCTTTTGAACTTGCCAAAACAAGAAAAGGTAAAGTTACATCGACAGAGAAAAGAAATGTAATGATCTCAGGTGTGTTTTGGAACAGGGTTGTATCTGAGGTGCATAAAAATGAATACCCAGACATGGAATTAGAACATATTCTAGCCGACGCATGCGCTATGCAACTTGTTCGAAAACCAAAACAATTTGACCTTATCGTAGCAGATAATCTTTTTGGTGATATTTTGTCTGATGAGGCAGCCATGCTTACTGGATCAATGGGGATGCTTCCATCTGCATCACTCGGTGCTGTTAATGAAACAACCGGAAAAAGGAATGCAATGTATGAACCAGTTCATGGATCAGCCCCTGATATAGCGGGACAAGGTATTTCAAATCCAATTGCTGAAATTGCATCATTTGCTATGGCATTAAGATATTCTTTTAATTTAACTGAAGAAGCAAAATTAATAGAGGACTCAATATCTGCGGCACTTGATACTGGAATCAGGACACCAGATATTATGCAGGATGGAATGAAAAAAGTTGGAACTCAACAGATTACTGACGTAATCATATCTGAAATGAATTCAAGAAGCTGAGTTAATTAATATGGGTTTAAAAATAGCAGTCGTTGGTGCAACTGGTAACGTTGGTAGGGAGATACTGAATATTCTTGATGAGAGAATGTTTCCTTGTGAAGAAGTAGTTGCACTTGCATCAAGAAAATCAATTGGACGAGAACTTTCCTATGGGGACAAACTTCTTAAAGTAAGAGATTTAGAGACATATAATTTTAGTGGAACAGATATTGCACTCTTCTCAGCAGGATCAAAAATATCAGAAAAATATGGACCAATTGCTGCCAAATCTGGCACAGTAGTTATAGATAACTCATCATTTTGGAGGTATCATGATGATGTACCACTAATTGTCCCAGAGGTTAATCCAGATGCAATTAAAGATTTTAAAAAAAGAGGGATCATAGCTAATCCAAATTGTTCAACTGCACAACTTGTGGTTGTTTTAAAACCTCTCCACGATATAGCAAAAATAACTCGTGTGGTTGTATCCACTTACCAATCTGTCTCTGGGGCTGGAAATGCAGCGATGGAAGAATTATTTAATCAGACTAAGGGGGTCTTTGTTAATCAGGCGCCAGAGCCCGAAAATTTTACACGTCAAATAGCTTTTAATGTAATACCGCATATTGATGTATTTATGGATGATGGTTACACAAAAGAAGAGTGGAAGATGCTATCCGAGACAAAAAAAATAGTAGATAAAAATATTAAATTAACAGCTACTTGTGTAAGAGTGCCAGTTTTTGTTGGTCACTCTGAGGCTGTGAATATTGAGTTTGAAAAATCTATAAGTCCTGAAAAAGCCAGATCTATTCTTAGAAAAGCGCCGGGTGTCATGCTTGTGGATGATCCTGAAGATGAAAAATATATTACTCCACTGGAATGTGTCGGAGAGTATGCAACATTCGTAAGTAGGGTTCGTGTTGACTCAACTGTTAAAAATGGATTAAGTATGTGGGTTGTATCAGATAACCTTCGTAAAGGAGCTGCTTTAAATGCTGTTCAAATTGCAGAACTGCTAATAAATAAAAAATTAATGGGTTAATTTTTCATATTTTAATGGAATTTTATGTGAGAATAATTATAACTATAACAAGTTAACTATAACAGTATTGTAATATTTATGAATAATCCTCTATCTCCACATTTATCAATATACAAATTTAAACTTAGCTTATTAATGTCCATTGCGCATAGAATTACTGGTGCAGCATTATATTTTTCAATGTTGATATTTCTTTTTTTTCTTATTTCACTCTCAATTGGAGCTTCGGGTTATGAAATATTTTCGTTAATTATAAACACATGGATTGGGAAACTAGTTATGCTTGGCATAACATGGGCTATATTTCATCATATGCTAGGAGGGCTGAGGCACTTTCTATGGGATATCGTAAAGGGTTTCGAAGTTAAAACAGTCGATAAATTAGCTACTATAAGCTTATTAGGGGGAATAGCTCTTACAGTAATTTATTGGTCACTTTACTATATTTATAAGGGTATATTTCAATGAGTAAATCACCAACAAGGCATTTTATATATCAAAGAATTACAGCAGTATTAAACATTCCTCTATCTGTTTTCCTTCTTTATTTAATTTTTACAATACCAAGCCTGTCTTATATGGAAGTTTCAAGTCTATTTCAAAAACCTCATATAACTTTACTAACTATAATCCTTATAATAAATTTTTCATATCACATGAAATTAGGAATGCAGATGATTATTGAGGATTATATTCACGGAGCTTATAATCTAAAAATGGCACTTTTATTGAACAATATACTTGTATCAATCGTTATTATAGGGTCAATATATTCAGTGATAACCATATAGATGAATGCTTCTAGAAAAAGGAATTTATAAAGAATGTCAAATACACACAACATAAACGGTAGGGAATACACATTTATAGACCATACATATGATGTAGTTGTTGTTGGAGCTGGTGGTGCAGGTCTTCGAGCTACTCTTGGTTGCTCACAAGCTGGATTAAAAACTGCCTGTGTAACAAAATTATTTCCGACAAGGAGCCATACTGTTGCGGCTCAAGGTGGAGTTGCTGCTGCTTTGGGTAACATGGGTGAAGATGATTGGAAATGGCATATGTATGATACTGTAAAAGGAGCAGATTGGCTTGGTGACCAAGATGCAATAGAATATTTATGTAAAGAAGCACCGCAGGCTGTATATGAGTTAGAACATTTTGGATTACCATTTAGTAGACGTGAAGATGGTAAAATTTATCAAAGACCATTTGGCGGTATGACAACTCATAATGGGGAAGGCATTGCCCAAAGAACATGCGCTGCAGCTGATAGAACTGGGCATGCAATGCTTCATACTTTATATGGGAAAGCAATAAGTCATTCAGCCGAGTTTTTTATTGAATATTTCGCAATTGACTTAATTATGGATGATGAGGGTACTTGTCTTGGTGTTGTGGCCTTATGTCTAGAAGACGGGACACTCCATCGATTCCAAGCTCAGAAGACCATTCTTGCCACTGGTGGTTATGGTCGTGCATATTTTTCGGCAACATCAGCTCACTCATGTACAGGAGATGGTAATGCAATGGTTTTGAGGGCTGGATTACCACTACAAGATATGGAGTTTGTTCAATTCCATCCAACTGGTATTTACGGAGCTGGTTGTTTAATCACAGAAGGTTCTCGCGGTGAAGGTGGCTATTTAACTAATTCTGAAGGAGAACGTTTCATGGAAAGATACGCTCCTTCCGCTAAAGACCTTGCCAGTAGAGACGTTGTATCAAGGTCAATGACTATCGAAATAAGAGAAGGCAGAGGAGTTGGTAAAGATAAAGATCATATTCACCTGCACTTAGAGCACTTAGCACCAGAGGTGTTAGCAGAGAGACTGCCAGGAATTTCAGAAACAGCAAAAATATTCTCAGGTGTCGATGTCACAAAAGAACCAATCCCTGTATTGCCAACAGTTCATTATAACATGGGTGGAATCCCAACAAATTTCCATGGTGAAGTGTTGACTAAAATTGGAGGCGATCCAGACTGTGTTGTTGAAGGTTTAATGGCAATTGGTGAGGCAGCTTGTGTTTCTGTACATGGTGCCAACAGACTTGGATCGAACTCACTAATTGATTTGGTTGTTTTTGGAAGAGCTGCAGGGCTACGAGCAGCTGATACAACAACTCCTAATGCAAATCAACAACCGCTTCCTGCAAATGCTGGTGTTAATGCATTGGAAAGACTTGATAAATTCAGATACGCTGATGGTACTACCTCAACTTCAAAACTTAGATCAGATATGCAAAGAATTATGCAAAATAACTGCGCAGTATTTAGAACGGGTGAAGTATTAGAAGAAGGTCAAAAACTAATCAATAAAACATGGCATGGATTAGATGATATTAAGATTAGTGATAGATCACTTGTATGGAATACAGATCTAATAGAAGCTCTTGAGTGGGACAATCTAATAGTGCAGTCAGTAGTAACAGTTGAAAGTGCTGCAAATAGAAAAGAAAGTAGAGGATCACATGCCAGGGAAGATTTCACTGAAAGAGATGATAAGAATTGGATGAAGCATACTCTAGCTTGGATAGATAACAATAATAGAACAACAACTATAGATTATCGACCGGTTCATGAATACACTCTCAGTAATGAAGTTTCATATATACCACCAAAAGAAAGAGTTTATTAAGGAAAGATTATGGTTGAATTAGCATTACCTAGAAATTCTAAAATCACAGAAGGGAAAAAGTGGCCCCAGCCTGAAAATCAAAATAATACTCGTGAATTCAAGGTTTACCGCTGGAATCCTGAAGACGACAAAAACCCATCAATGGATACATACTACATAGATACAGAAGATTGTGGTCCCATGGTTTTGGATGCATTAATGAAGATTAAAAGTGATGTAGACACATCACTTACTTTCAGGCGATCATGCCGTGAGGGAGTTTGTGGATCTTGTGCAATGAACATTGATGGAGTGAATAGATTAGCTTGTACAACTGCAATTGAAGATATTAAAGGTGCAGTTAATATTTACCCATTGCCTCATCAAAAAGTTATTAAAGATCTTGTGCCAGATCTAAAAAACTTTTTTGATCAGCATAGATCTGTTGAACCATGGCTTCATACAAAAAATGAAGAACCAAAAGAAGAATGGCTGCAATCAAAAGAAGATAGAGAACAATTAGATGGTCTATATGAATGTATTATGTGCGCATGCTGCTCCACTTCTTGCCCAAGCTATTGGTGGAATTCAGATAAATATCTCGGTCCAGCAGCTCTACTTCAAGCATACCGTTGGATAATTGATAGTAGAGATGATGAACGGGAAGCAAGGCTTGATAAATTGGAAGATCCTTTCAAACTTTACCGATGTCATACTATCATGAACTGCGCAAAAGCTTGTCCAAAAGGGTTAAACCCAGCTAAAGCAATTGCAAGCATTAAAAAGATGATGGTTGAAAGAAGAGTAACTAAGCAGGCTTAAGCAACTATTTCTCTTCTTTAGGTTCGAGGATTTGTTTTCCCCTATACATTCCTGTTTTTAGGTCGAGATGATGCGGTCTGTGCAGTTCGCCTGTTGACTTATCTTCAACATATGCTTCACCTTTTAGAAAGTCAGTAGATCTACGCATACCTCTTTTTGATTTTGTCACCTTACTTCTTGGGACTGCCATAATCAATATCTCCGTTATAAATTTTAATTAAGATTAATTACATATACATATTCATTTATTATTTGTCATCATTTATATATATTAAAATTAACTTTTTAATTAATTTAGATCAATGGATCGGTAATGAGTGTTTTGAAAAACTATAACGAAATTATTACAGATTTAGATAATTATATGATCGAGCTGCTAGATAAATCGGAATATCCTAAGCAGCTAGTTGATCCAATAAAATATATATTTATCGGAAAGGGAAAAAGAATTAGAGCTATATTACTGGTTGAGGTTTGTAAGCTTTTTGAATTACCATATAAAGATATACGCAATGTAGCATTAGCTCTTGAATGTATCCATACTTATTCGTTAATACATGATGATTTACCTGCGATGGATGATGATGACTATAGGCGTGGACAGCTCACTTTACATAAAAAATATGATGAAGCAACAGCAATATTAGTTGGAGATGCACTAATATCACTTGCATTTGAATTGCTAGCTATACCAAGCGATAAAATAGACAACGAATGCGCACTAAACTTGGTAAACAAACTTGGAAAATGCAGTGGCTTGGGTGGCATGGTTGGGGGGCAAATTTTAGATCTAAAAATTAGCAGTTCAACCGCTTCTATGGATTTGGTAAATAACATGCAACAAATGAAAACTGGAGCATTATTTCAATTTGCATGTCTTGCAGGTCCCATAATTAGAGGAAATGATGCTGATCAGAGGATATTTGCCCAATTTGCAGACTTATTTGGTTCAATATTTCAAATTAGTGATGATCTTATTGATATAGAGTCTACTTTATCGGAGGCGGGTAAAAATGTTAATAAAGATAAGGAAAAAGATAAATATACACTAATAGAATTTCTAGGAGTGGATGGCGCAAAGGCACAAATAGCACAGAAGTTAGAGGATGTCCGAATTTTATTACATGATTATGGTGTTAAATCAGAGAGACTCATTAATTTATGCCAGGAGCTGGTTGATAGGAGATCATAAGATTAAATTATCAATAAGCCTTGTATTTCCTAATTTTGATGCAATTAATAGGATATATTTATCTTTCCCCGGTTGATATTCATTACATATTTCTAAATTATTGAGAGTTCTTAATTCGAGATATTCAACTTCAAAACCGATGGAGTTTAATCTGTCTATTTCTCTTCGAATGGATTGTGAAATATCACTATTTTTTTTACAAAGGTTATCCTTTATTTTTAGTAATGAGGTATATATCTTAGAAGCTAGCATTTTGTTCTCATAACTTAAATAGCTATTTCTTGAAGATAAAGCCAAACCATTATTCTCACGAATAATCGGAGATAAAATCAAATTCACCTCCATAAAAAGATTTGCAACCATATTTTTTATTAAAATAAATTGCTGATAATCTTTTTGTCCAAAAATTGCAATATCGGGACGTAATATATTAAATAGTTTATTCACGACCAAAAGCACACCATTAAAATGCCCGGGTCTTTTTACCCCACATAAGTCATTCATTAGTTTTGGATTATTAATTGTTATTTCTGAGCTGATATGAGATGGGTACATTAAATTCACATCGGGGCAAAAAACTAGGTCAACCCCTTCTTTTTCAAGTAACTTCAGATCATTTTTTAATGTTCTAGGGTATTGATTGAAATCTTCTGTTGGGCCGAATTGTCTTGGGTTAACAAAAATTGAAACAATTATCTTTGTTGCACCATTTTTTTTTAAATTTCTAACTAAACTTAGATGTCCATCATGAAGATTACCCATTGTAGGAGCAAATCCTATAATATCTCTATCGTTTTTCCACTGTGCGATCTGCGCTCTCAATGGATCTATATTATCAGAGAATATCTGCATTATTTAAATGTATGTTCTGGTGCTGGATAACTTTTGGTTTTAACTGCGTTAATATATTCCATAACAGCTTCTTGTATTGTATTTTGTCCAGTCATAAAATTTTTAGAAAATTTTGGTAACTTACCAGGTGTTATTCCAAGAATATCATATAAGACTAATATTTGACCGTCTACGTCTGGTCCTGCTCCGATACCTATAATTGGAATTTCGATCTCTGATGAGACTATTTTTGCTGTAGAAGATGAAACGCACTCTAGAAGCAAAATATCCGCTCCTGACGCTTCTATTTTCTTTGCCTCTTTAATCAGTTTTAGAGCATCAGACTCTTCTTTTCCTTGCACTTTATAGCCACCCATTTTATTAACAGATTGTGGCCTTAAACCAATGTGTGCACAGATTGGAATGTCTGACATTGCTAGTTTCTCAATAATATTTATTTGCGATTGGTTTCCTTCGAGTTTTATCATTTGTGCTCCACCATCTTGCATAAGTTTTTTAGCATTTTCCATCGCAATGTCTGGATTATAAAAACTCATAAAAGGCATATCCGAAATGAGAAAAGAGTAATTTAATGATGATGATACAATTTTAGAGTGGTAGATCATATCTTCGATTTTTACAGGGACGGTAGTTTTGTGTCCTTGTACAACCATTCCCAGTGAGTCTCCGACTAAGATTATCTCAGTTCCTGCTTGATCAAGTAGGTGTGCAAAAGTAGCATCATAAGCTGTTAAGCAAGCAATTTTTTCTCCTTTTTGCTTGAGTTCTCTTATTGTATTTAAAGTTATAGATTTTAACTGCTTACCATCATACATATTATGCACCTAGTGACTTCTTAGAATATTTATTTTTAATGTAATTATACAGAATTTTTTTAAAATCATCTGCTATATTTTTACCACGCAGCACTTTGTACTTTTCTCCATCAATAAATACTGGAGCGGCTGGTTCTTCACCTGTTCCAGGAAGCGATATTCCAATATCTGCATGTTTTGACTCTCCAGGACCGTTAACAATACAGCCCATAACTGCAACTTTTAAATTATCTATACCATTGTATTCCTTTTTCCAGTTTGGCATTTGTTCGGATATATAGTCTTCTATGTCAATTGCTAATTCTTGAAATACAGTAGAAGTTGTTCTACCGCATCCTGGGCAAGCAACTACATCTGGTCTGAAGGATTTGATATTTAAAGACTGCAATATTTCTTTTGCAACACGGACTTCTTCCCTCCTATCTTCATTAGGTTTTGGAGTTAGGGAAACTCTTATAGTATCACCTATATTTTTGTTTAGAAGAATAGAAATTGCTGACACAGAAGATACAATACCCTTAATACCCATTCCTGCTTCAGTCAGTCCCAAATGAAGAGGGTAATTGGTTTGATCATAAAGGTCTTCGTATACTCTAATCAATTCGTTTACATCACTCACCTTTGCAGAAAGAATAATTTTTGACGAATTTAAACCAATTTCTTCTGCTCTATTTGCTGAGTAAACAACTGATTTAACAAGTGCATCGCGTAATACTTCCGTAGAACTTCTTTTGACCTCAAGCTTATTATTTTCATTCATGAGTGTAGTCAGTAATTCCTGATCTATACTTCCCCAATTCGCACCGATTCTAATTGGTTTATTATACTTACAAGCCATCTCAATTATTTCGGAGAATTGTTTGTCTTTTTTATTTTTAAAGCCAACATTTCCTGGATTTATTCGATATTTATCCAAACTCTCCGCACAATCGGGAAAATCTTTTAGAAGTTTATGTCCAATATAATGAAAATCGCCAACAAGTGGAATTGAATAGTTTTTCTTTAATAAACTCTCCCTTATATATGGAACAGCTTTCGCGGCATCATCTCTATCTACAGTAATTCTAACTATCTCAGAACCTTCTTCGTAGAGATCGATAATTTGTTGAGTGGTTTTTGATACATCAGCTGTATCGGTATTTGTCATTGATTGAATAACAACTGGTTTACCACCACCAATTGACACATTACCAACTTTTACAATAATCGATTTTGGTTTTGCACTCATGATCACAGCTAAGTTTCTTATTTAGGTTAAATATATACGAATTAATGAATAAAAAAAGTACTCAATTGTAATAGATTTTCACAATAATTTCAGTTTAAAGTATGGATTAATTAAAAATTCTCTGAAACTTAGCAGGAATTCTCTCTTTAGATTTAAGTATAAAATAAATCAGCAAACTATATAACAAGGTAGATAAAATAGTATTTGTAGCAAATGGGATTGCCATTATATATGCAATTATTAGACCATTAAAAGTATATCCATAGTAACCCGTTGTCCAAAACCCAAAGTTTGTGACTACAAAAAATACTAAGCAAGATGCAAGTGACATTACGGCAATATTTAGGAGGTTAAATCTCCTAAGTAGAAAATAACTTGATAATGAGATTACAATAAATGATAAGTATATCCATATCATATAGCTATAGAAACCAATAAGTATATCAGATAGGAAAATTGCAAATAATGGAATTACAGTTCCAATAGCTTTATCATTAGTAATCATTGGTAAGGTGACGGCAATAGCTAAAATCGGAGTAAAGTTAGGTGGATGGGGTATTATTCTACTGATTGCTAGAATGATTATAGTGTATAAGATTATTCCGATTATTTTCATCACAATTCACATTGCGACAAAAGCATGATTCTGTCAAGCACTTCACCCAACTGACACGACTCATAAACGCAATTATTATAAAATGGAGAAATAATTTTTCCTATAAAATAAAAATTGAAATAAAAAATAGTTCAATACGAAAAAAAATATTTGGTTCATTTATCGATATAATCAATAATAGTATTGATTTAACATGGAAAAAAAAATGATTTATGAATATCAAGGTAAAAGACCACAAATCAATACAAATAGTTGGGTAGCAGAGAATGCGGTAATTATAGGTAGTGTGGTTTTAGAAGAAGAAGTAAGTATTTGGTGGAATGCTGTATTGAGAGGGGATAATGAACCAATCGTTATTGGAAAAGGTTCAAATATACAAGATGGATCTGTGGCACATACAGATCCGGGATATGGATTATATATTGGGTCAAATGTAACAGTTGGTCATATGGCCATGATACATGGATGTACTATAGGGGATAATTCATTAGTTGGCATTGGAGCTATTATCCTAAATGGTGCAAAGATTGGGAAGAGATGCTTGATTGGAGCAAATTCATTTATTCCTGAAAACAAAGAGATACCAGATAATTCTATTGTATTAGGGGCGCCTGGAAAAGTAATTGGTGAAGTTCAAGACAAACACAAAGCGATGATGGAACGCGCACAAAAAAGTTATGTACGAAGATCATATTTATACAAATCAGATTTAGTAGATATTTCTGGTGACTTCAGTTTTACTAAATAGGATTGAAATTTCAAAAAATCTGTAATACAAATATAAGATGAACTTTAATTTAGGGAGAAAGCCATGAATAACAAATTAGTAATTGGGGTTATTGTTGCTGTTGTTGTAGCTGTGGCTGCATATTTTATTATGCAAAATGCGGGTACAGATAACACAGGTGACTCTGGAACAGGCGGTAAGTTGATGAGAACAAACCAAACTGATGGGCCAGTTGAAATAGGTAGTAAAACTGTTGATATTGAAATTCTCAATGAATTCGAGACTTACGGTCAAGCATTTTAAGTAAATTACGCTATATACATAAGTTAAAGGGCTATTAAGAAATAAATAGCCCTTTTTTTTGTTACTACAAACAACATCAACTTGTAATAAATTCATAAACGACTATATGTAATCAAAAATCTTTGATCAGCTATGCACAGACATTATGAGTTATGATATAGAAAAAAAATATGACTATTTGCTACAAAGCAATGAAATTGAATTTGATCAAAAACAATTCGACTTACTGAAAGAATTATCAAAAAAAAGCACAGAGTTTTCTAGCTATATAAACAATCATTCAATCCTATCAAAAGTTGGTATCTTAAAGGTAAGGCCCCCAAAAGGTATATACATATATGGGCAAGTTGGCAGAGGAAAATCAATGCTTATGGATTTATTCTTTAACAGCATAGATATTAAAGAAAAAAGGAGAGTGCACTTCAATGCTTTTATGAATGAGGTACATGATGAAATTTTCAAGTGGAGACAAAAAATAAAGGATGCTGATGGGATAAATCAGAATACAGATCCTGTCCTCATGGTTGCTAAATTAATTAAGAAAAATTGTAAGCTATTATGCTTTGATGAATTTCAGGTCGAAGATATTGCAGATGCAATGATACTCGGTAGATTATTTAAAATATTATTTGAGATGGGAATATTGGTAATCTCAACTTCTAATATACATCCAAGAAATTTATATTTAAATGGTCTAAACAGGGATACCTTTATTCCATTTATTGACAAATTAGAAGAGAATATGGATGTATATAATCTGGAAGCATCCAAGGATTACAGAATGGATAGGATAAAAGATACGAAGGTTTATTTTTTCCCAGATAATGAAAAAAATCAAAAATACTACATTGATACTTGGCAAAATCTGATTGGTAGTATAGAAGTTAGCAATAGAATTCTAAATGTTAAGGGCAGAGAATTACTCATAGATAGATCGGCAGGTAAATATGCTCTATTTAGCTATGTAGACTTGTGTGTTAAACCATTGGGTGTTGCTGATTATATTGAAATAGCCAAAAATTATGATGTGATTTTTATTTCAAATATTCCAGTAATTGATCCAAAAAAAAGGAATGAAATAAAAAGATTTATAAATTTGATTGATACATTTTATGAAACAAAAAAGATCTTGTTTATATTAGCTGAATCTGCTCCTAAAGATATTACGATTGGAGGAAAAGATGATAACATCTTTCAAAGAACAGTTTCACGATTAGAGGAAATGCAATCAGCTGAATACTTAAATAATATAATTGAAGTTTAAAAAAGAGAGGGATTATTATGGGTGCAGGAAGAAATAAGATATCACTTATTGGAGCTGGTCAAATAGGTGGTACATTGGCTCTATTGTCAGGATTAAAGGAATTAGGAGACATAGTTCTTTTTGACATTATAGATGGGGTTCCTCAAGGTAAAGCTCTGGATATTGCCCAAGCTAGCACAGTAGAAATGTTTGACTCTAAAATACAAGGAGCCTCTGATTATAGTGCAATCGCTGACTCAGATGTTATTATTGTTACTGCAGGAGTGCCTCGTAAACCAGGTATGAGTAGAGATGATTTGCTCGAAATTAACCTAAAGGTAATGAGCTCTGTGGGGGAAGGCATAAAAAAATATGCACCTAACTCATTTGTAATTTGTATTACAAATCCTCTAGATGCGATGGTATGGGCTCTTCAAAAAGCAACAGGTCATAAGCCAAGCATGATTTGTGGTATGGCTGGTGTTCTTGACTCGGCAAGATTTAGACTATTTCTTGCTGAAGAAATGAATGTTTCAGTTGAAGATGTGACAGCTTTTGTTCTAGGGGGACATGGAGATACAATGGTACCTCTCACAAGATACTCGACAGTAGCTGGTATTCCACTCCCAGATCTAATCAAGATGGGTTGGATTACTGAGAAAAAACTTGCAGATATAGTTCAAAGAACGCGTGACGGTGGTGCAGAAATTGTAGCATTATTAAAGACAGGTTCAGCATATTATGCACCCGCAAGTTCCGCAATTTCTATGGCAGAGTCATACTTAAAAGATAAAAAGAGATTATTGCCTGCAGCAGCCAATCTTCAAGGTGAATATGATGTAAATGATTACTACATTGGTGTGCCTGTGATTATAGGTAAGAATGGCGTTGAGAAGATTGTAGAAATTGATCTTAATAAAGATGAAAAGGAAGAATTTGATTCCTCTGTAAATTCTGTGAAGAACCTTGTTGAGGCATGTCAAAAGATTGCCCCAAATCTAAAATAAGCAATTGCTAATTAATATCAAAAATCTATGAACATTCACGAACATCAAGCTAAAGAATTACTCAAACAATTCAATGTACCTGTTTTGAATGGTTTTGTTGCATATAATCAAAACGAACTAGATAAGCAAATAGATACATTAAAAGGGCCTATTTGGGTTGTTAAAGCTCAAATTCATGCAGGCGGGCGTGGAAAAGGTGGCGGTGTTAAAGTTGTTAATAGCAAAGAAAATGTTTATGAAACTTTTAATAATATGATGGGTATGAATCTGGTTACTAAACAGACTGGTCCAGAAGGTAAGGAAGTCAAAAGAATATATATAGAAGATGGCTGTATGATAAAAGAGGAGTTCTATATATCGTATCTTATCGACAGAAAAACAAAATCTATCTGTCTAATTGCATCCTCTGAGGGTGGTATGGATATTGAAGAAGTGGCAGAAAAAACTCCTCTTAAAATTGCTAAAATATTTATTGATCCAGTAACAAATAAATTATCAAAAGATGATGTAAGCAAAGTATCAGATATTTTAAGTCTTGGGGAAACCCAATTTGATCAGTTAAATGAAATTTTAAGCAACATACTAAAGTTGTTCATCGAAAAAGATGCAAGTTTAATTGAGATTAACCCTTTTGTGCTCACGGAAGACAATCAATTTCTTTGCCTTGATGCAAAAATGAACTTTGACTCGAATGCACTTTTTAGACATGAAGAAATATTATCTTTAAGGGATCTAAGTGAGGAAGAACCACTAGAAATTGAAGCATCAAAGCATGGTTTAAACTATATAAAATTAGATGGTACAATTGGGTGTATGGTCAATGGAGCCGGATTAGCGATGGCTACCATGGACATTATAAAGCTTTATGGTGAAAAGCCAGCAAATTTTCTTGATGTTGGCGGTGGTGCAACAAAAGAGCAAGTGATGAATGCTTTCAAAATTATCTTAAGTGATGAAAGCGTAAAAGGCATTCTCGTAAATATATTTGGTGGGATCATGCGCTGTGAAATTATTGCTCAGGGTATAATTGACACTGCAAATGAACTAAATCTATCTATACCTCTTGTTGTTAGATTGGAGGGTACAAATGTTGAATTGGGCAAAAAATATCTTGATGAGTCAGGACTAAATATAATTTCAGCAAACGATTTAGATGAAGCTGCAAAGAAAATTGTAAGCGCTGTATCGAAAGGTAATTAATGTCAATTTTAGTTGATAGAAATACAAAAGTTATTTGCCAAGGATTTACTGGTAAGCATGGGACGTTCCATTCACAGCAAGCCATAGAATATGGAACAAAATTAGTTGGAGGAGTTACTCCTGGAAAAGGAGGAAGCATTCACCTGGATTTACCTGTCTTTGATACTGTTTTTGATGCTGTTTCAGAAACTGGTGCTAATGCAACTTCGATTTATGTACCTCCAAAATTTGCAGCATCAGCAATTCTTGATGCAATAGAAGCCGAAATAGAAATAATTGTCTGCATTACAGAAGGTATACCTGTATTAGATATGTTAGAGGTGAGAGCCGCACTTGAAAAATCGAAATCAACTTTGATTGGTCCAAACTGTCCAGGAATAATTACACCAGAAGAATGCAAAATTGGTATCATGCCGGGGCATATCCATAAATCTGGATCAGTTGGAATTGTATCCCGCTCAGGGACTCTGACTTATGAGGCGGTTGCGCAAACTACAGCTGTTGGTTTTGGTCAATCTACATGCGTAGGGATTGGCGGTGACCCTATTAAAGGAATTGACTTTATAGAAGTGATTGAAAAATTTAATTCTGATGCTAAGACTGAAGCAATAATAATGATTGGTGAAATTGGTGGTTCTGCTGAAGAAGATGCGTCTGAGTTTATAAAAAATAGCAAGATTAAGAAGCCAATGGTTGGTTTTATTGCTGGTGTTACAGCGCCTCCTGGACGCAGAATGGGTCATGCAGGGGCGATTGTTGATGGAGCTTCTGGATCAGCTGAAACAAAAATTGAAGCAATGAAAGGTGCTGGGATAGTGATGGCAGAGTCACCAGCAATGCTTGGTGTAACACTAAAAAAAATAAGATAATTTCTTCTAACTATTATCAGATACAAGCTTTAGATGACTTGGTCTATTTCTTGGGTGGGCCTTCTTGTGAATATCAAGTAGTTCAGTCTCGTTAACTTTCGTATAGATTTGTGTTGTAGATAGACTAGCATGACCAAGTAACTCTTGTATTGATCTAAGATCTACACCAGCTTGCAAGAGATGTGTTGCGTATGAATGCCTAAGTGAATGCGGGGTCGCGTTTTCTGGCAAGTTCAGATTTGAACGCATTTTTTGCATGAGTAATTGAACAATTCTTGGACTAAGCCTTTCACCCCTAACTCCAATGAACAAAGGATCGTCGAATTTATATTTTTTGGGGTAAAGATCGAGATATTTTTTTAGACCTTCTCTAACTTCTGGTAAGATAGGGACTTCTCTGTATTTATTACCCTTACCTCGAACTCTGATTGTATCTTGCCAATCCTCAATAGGAGTATCTTTTATATTTAAGTCAAGTGCCTCAGTAATTCTTAAACCACAGCCATATAACAAAAGAAATATAGATCTATTTCTTTCTTGAACCCAGTCAGGATTTCCTTTCTTAATTTCATCGTTCTCAATTAATTCCTTTGCTTGATTAAGGGACAATGCTTTTGGGACGCTGCTTGGAAGTTTAGGCATTCTTATTTGGTTTATTGAGTTATTTTTTAACACGTCAATTTTATTTAAAAATTCAAATAAAGATCTAATGCTAGACATCACACGAGCGATTGTTTTTGAGCCATTACCGTCGCGTCTTTTTTTTGCCATGAAAGCTCTAAAATCTGAGGCAACCAAGGCTTCCAAATTTTTGAGAGATAAAGGACCACCAATATGTTCAATTAAGAAAGAGATAAAAGCATCAATATCTCTATAATATGCATCAATCGTATTTGGGGATGCTCTTTTCTCATTTTTTATAAAATCTATCCACGAGTTTAATGCATGATTAATCTCATCCTTAACTAGATCAATTTCATATATGTTATTCATTGAAATGCTTTTATCTTATTTTTTGTCCTGTTGTTTCCCAATCCTTTAAAAAATTCTCTAAACCGATTTCTGTGAGGGGATGTTTTATCAAATCTTTTAAAATTTTTGGAGGTATTGTGGCTACATCAGCACCCAACATTGCAACTTGAATAATATGATTTGTATTTCTGATGGATGCAGCTAAAATTTGAGTATTTAAGTTATCATAATTGTCGTAGATACTTCTGATTTGACCAATTAACTCTACCCCTTCAATTCCAGAATCATCCAATCTTCCTATAAATGGTGAAATATAGGTTGCTCCAGCCTTTGCAGCAAGAAGGGCTTGGGATGCAGAGAAACATAACGTAACATTTGTTGGGATTTTTAAATTATAAAATTTATTACAAGCTTCCAACCCATCCCAGGTTAGTGGGATTTTGACCACAACATTGGGAGCTATGGCATGTAAAATTTTCCCTTCTTCAACCATTTCACTGGAAGTGATAGCTGTAACTTCTGCACTGACAGGACCAGAAATTAATTGACAAATTTTTGAGATTGTCTCTTTTATATCTTTCCCAGATTTAGCAATTAGTGATGGGTTCGTAGTGACTCCATCAACCATATTTGTTTTTAATAGATCTTCTATTTCATCAATTTCAGCGGTATCAATAAAAAATTTCATCTTTTTTCCAATCATATTAAATATAGGAAGAATCTATATATATAAATGACAAGTAAATCAAATTTACCTAGACTTACTATCGTAGGGTATAATTATTATCACTTAGTTAAATATTCAAAAAAATTTATTATAAGAAATGAATAAACTTAAATTTTTGTCAGTTCTGTTACCTGTAAATATTGATAGACCTTTCACATACAGTTCAGAGGACAACCTGGAAATAGGAACTATAGTAAAAGTTTCTTTTGGCAAAAGGGAGCTTTATGGAGTTGTCTGGGGGGCTGATAGAGAGGAAAAGAGACCAGATAATATTAAAATTAAACCCATCATCGAAGTAGCAGGAGAAGGTGTATCATATATTTTACCAACAAATACGTTAAATTTTATTAAATGGATTTCAGACTATTACTTAATGCCATTGGGATTGGTATTAAAAGCCTCACTCAAACAACAATTTTTCCAAAAAAAATCTAGAGAAAGCTATGTTTTAAGAATAAATCCTAAACATCAACCCAAAATTACAGAAAAACAGAAAATAGTTTTAGAAGAATTCAAGCAAAATAATCTTATAGATAAGAGGGCATTAATTGCCAAAACCGGTATATCAAATTCAATCATATCCAGGATGATAAAGAATGAAATCTTAATTGAAGAAGAAGCGCATGAAAATATAACTAAAATTAATTTAGATACAAAAATTGAATTAAATCCAGAACAACAAAAAGCATCAACAGTTCTTATTAATTCAATTAAAAACAAGGAAGTGGTATTACTGGATGGTATTACAGGATCTGGAAAAACAGAGGTTTATCTATCAGCGGTTGATGAGATATTATATCAAGGCGATCAGGTGCTGATACTTCTTCCTGAAATAACACTTACTCACGACTTTGTTCACAGTTTAAAGAAAAGATATAAAAACCAGATTGCTGAGTGGAATTCTAGCTTAACTGAAAACCAAAGAAGGAGTATTTGGTTTGGGGTGTTAAATAAGGAGATAAAATTAATAATTGGGGCGCGCTCAAGCTTATTCCTCCCTTTCAAAAAGTTAGGGCTACTTATTGTTGATGAAGAACATGATCAATCTTACAAACAGGAGGAGGGCATAATTTATAATGCAAGAGATATGGCAATACTCAAATCAAAGCAACTAAATATAGCCTGCATACTCTCAACAGCAACACCCTCAGTTGAAACATATGATAATGTTAGGCAAAATAAATTTAAAAGAACTTCATTAGAAAATAGATTTCATGGAACACAGCTTCCAACTATAAAATTTATTGATATGAGGAAAGCTAATAAAGTTAAAGAGTCTTTCTTGCCTACCGAATTAGTAGAAGACATAAAAGCCAACTATGTGCGAGGCGAACAATCTTTATTATTCTTAAATAGAAGAGGATACTCTCCTCTCTCAATTTGCGGCAAGTGTGGTGTAAGAGTTGATTGTCCAAACTGTGATACTTGGTTAGTGCTACATAAAAATAATTCTCAATATATTTGTCATAAATGTGGGCATACAGAGGGAATAATTAAAGAGTGTAAAAGCTGCCACTCTCAGGATACCATAATTCCAAGTGGAAGAGGGATTGAGAGGGTTGATGAGGAAATAGCAAGAATATTCCCTGAAATTAAAAGGATGATATTCTCAAGTGATTATCTAAATAACCCAACAGATATACTAAACGCTTTGGAAAAAATAAAAAATAATGAAATTGATTTAATTATTGGCACTCAGTTAGTTTCAAAAGGGTATAATTTTCCATATTTAACATATGTTGGAGTCTTAGATGGTGATTTTGGTTTGGAACTATCTGATATTAGATCTGCAGAGAGAACGTATCAAATATTAAATCAGGTGGCTGGAAGAGCTGGGCGAATGAAGCAAGAAAGTATGGTAAAAATTCTAACCCATATGCCAGATCATCCATTGATTCAATCTATAACAAACAACCAAAAAGAAGATTTTTATAACACTGAATTAGCTATAAGAAAAATTGCGGGAATGCCACCTTTTTCCAGGTTGGTATCAATCATTCTAAGTTCTTCTGAGAAAGCTCTACTACTTGATTATGTAAGGAGATTAGATGAGCTTAAAAATACACCTAAAAATATTGATGTTTTTGGTCCGATTGAGGCTCCAATATCAAAACTGAGAAAGAAGTATAGAATGAGATTTCTAATAAGAAGTCCTAAAAACTCACATATTCAATTTTATGTCGATAGATGGTTAAAAAAACTAAAAATTAATCCTAAAATTAGGGTTGTTGTTGATGTCGATCCCTACAATTTTCTATAAATATTCTAAATTTGTAAATAACTGGCTCTTTTGTTGAAATGTATAGAGATTTTATTGCACATAATGTTTAGCTGTGATAAGGAATATATGTTTTCTGATAAATTATTTTAAATTTAAACTGAATCGTCATAACAAACAGAATTTATACAGGGTAATTTTCTCAAATGTCACATGAAACGTCCATATCAGAAGTGGCTAAAAGATATGCAAAAGCAACATACGAACTAGCAAGCACCGATGGTATTGCTTCACAAGTTTCAGATGATTTGACCTCTCTTAAAGATATAATAATCAATAACAAAAATTTGTTAAATCTCATCTCCAGTCCAACATTTACTTCTCAAGAACAGTCAGCGGTTTTTGATGTTATATTTAAAAAACAAAAAACATCTAAAATAGTACAAAATCTAATAAACGTGCTAATCAGGAACAGAAGAGTTTATACTCTTATATCTGTAGTGAATGCATTCGAGCTGATCTTGAAAGAAAATAGTGGTGAAATCTTAGCTGAAGTCACCGCAGTCAGTGAATTAACCAAAGATCAATTAAACCAAATAAGAGATAATCTTAAAAAGATGACAGGTAAAGAAGTTCAACTTGAAACAAATATTGAGCCAAATATACTTGGCGGAATTAAAGTTAAAATCGGTTCACAGATGATTGATGCATCTGTTTCGACTAAATTGAATAATCTAAAAATTCTAATGAAAGGTGCAAACTAATGGATCTAAAAGCTGCAGAAATTTCTGCAATATTAAAGGAGCAAATTAAAAACTTTGATGCTAACGCTGAAGTATCTGAAGTTGGACAAGTATTATCAGTGGGTGATGGTATCGCCAGAGTGTATGGACTTGATAATGTTCAGGCCGGTGAAATGGTTGAATTTGCCAATGGGGTAAAAGGAATGGCACTAAACCTTGAAATGGATAACGTTGGTATCGTTATATTTGGTGATGACAAAGATATTCATGAAGGTGACGTTGTTAAAAGAACCGGCGATATTGTTGAGGTTCCTGTTGGTAAGGAATTGTTGGGAAGAGTTGTGGATGCTCTCGGTAATCCAATTGATGGTAAAGGTCCGATTAAAGCAAAACAAAATGGAAGGGTGGATATCAAAGCACCTGGTATTATGCCTCGTAAGTCTGTTCACGAACCAATGCAAACTGGTCTTAAAGCTATTGATGCACTTATACCGATAGGTAGAGGACAAAGAGAGCTTATAATTGGAGATAGGCAAACTGGTAAAACTGCGATCGCCCTTGATACTATTTTGAATCAAAAGTCTGTCAATGAAACAGATGATGAAAGTGCAAAATTGTATTGTGTGTACGTTGCTATCGGACAAAAAAGGTCATCAGTAGCTCAGCTTGTTAAGATACTCGAGGATAATGGAGCACTTGAATACTCAATTGTTGTTGCTGCTACTGCATCAGATCCTGCTCCATTACAATATTTGGCTCCATTCACAGGTTGTACAATGGGTGAGTATTTCAGAGATAATGGCATGCATTCATTGATTGTTTATGATGATCTTTCGAAACAAGCAGTCGCATACAGGCAAATGTCACTTCTCCTCAGAAGACCTCCTGGACGTGAAGCTTATCCTGGGGATGTATTCTACCTTCATTCAAGGCTTCTTGAAAGAGCAGCTAAGCTAAATGAAGATAATGGTTCGGGTTCTCTAACTGCACTTCCAGTTATTGAAACGCAAGCGAATGATGTTTCTGCATTTATTCCTACAAACGTTATCTCGATCACTGATGGGCAGATATTCCTGGAAACAGATTTATTCTATCAAGGTATTAGGCCTGCAGTGAACGTGGGTCTGTCTGTTAGCCGTGTGGGATCCTCAGCTCAAATAAAAGCAATGAAACAAGTTGCAGGGAAGATTAAAGGTGAGTTAGCACAATATCGTGAGATGGCAGCATTCGCTCAGTTTGGGTCAGATCTTGATGCTACAACACAAAGATTGCTTGCACGTGGTGAACGTTTAACCGAATTGCTGAAACAATCACAATTTAGTCCACTTAGGGTTGAAGAGCAGGTTTGCTCAATATACGCAGCTGTTAATGGCTATTTAGATAGTATCAGCGTTAAAAGAATATCTGCATACGAAAAAGGCTTACTTGAGTTAATGAATACAACTAATAAAGCTATTCTAGAAACAATTGCAAAAGAGCAACAAATTTCTGATAAAACAGAAGAAAAACTCAAGACTATTATTGATAACTACACGAAATCCTTCGCAGCGGAGTAATTAATTGCCAAATTTAAAAGAACTTAAAAACAGGCAAGTTAGCGTAAAAGCAACCCAAAAGATAACAAGGGCTATGCAAATGGTAGCTGCTGCGAAATTGAATAAAGCACAAGAAAGTGCTCAGCGTGCCCGCCCATACGTGGCTAAGATTTCAAATGTTATGAGTAATCTTCTCTCATCAGTGGATGAAGGTTCAGCACCTCAATTGATGATTGGGAATGGAGCTGATAATGTACATTTATTAGTCGTAGCTACTGCTGACAGAGGACTCTGTGGTGCTTTCAATACAAATATTGTTAAATTAGCAAACCAGGAAATAAAAACATTATTATCTAATGGGAAACAAGTTAAAATTCTTTGTGTTGGTAAAAAGGGGTATGATTTACTAAGAAGGAATCATAGTGATAAGATCATTGATTTTATAAGTCTCAAAGAAGTTAAAAATGTATCATTCAATGAAGCTGAGCTAATAGGTGGCAATATCTTGAAAAGATTTGAAGAAGGTGAGTTTGATGTTTGTAAATTATTCTACTCAAATTTTAAATCTGTAATATCTCAAATTCCACTAGTGCAACAGTTAATTCCATTGGCATTTGAAGCTGAACAACATTCAGATGAAGCATCATTATCAGATAATTCAATATATGATTACGAGCCAGAAGAAAGTGATGTAATTGAAGAATTATTACCTCTAAACCTGAAGGTTCAAATATTTCAAGGGCTACTTGAAAATGCAGCAAGTGAACAAGGATCTAGAATGTCTGCAATGGATAATGCTACAAGAAATGCTGGTGAGATGATTAACAAACTTACCTTGCAGTATAATAGAACACGACAAGCAATAATAACTAAAGAATTAATTGAAATTATATCAGGTGCAGAAGCACTATAATAATACGGGGAAAAAAAATGGCTAAATCAAAAACAAATGGAAAAATAACACAAGTTACGGGTGCTGTGGTTGATGTGCAATTCGAGGGAGATTTGCCAGAGATTTTAAATGCGCTTGAAACAGACAATAATGGTGTGAAGCTTATACTTGAAGTTGCATCTCATTTAGGTGAAAAGATTGTTAGAACAATTGCTATGGACTCAACAGAAGGTTTAGTAAGAGGGCAAGCAGTTGTTGATACAGGAAGCCCTATAAACGTTCCAGTTGGTGAAGCTACATTAGGACGTATTATGAATGTTGTTGGTGAGCCAATTGATGATGGTGGCGCAGTTGAGTCTAAGGAATCAAGACCAATTCATGCTTCAGCTCCACCATACGTTGAACAATCAACGGAAACTGAAATCCTTGTAACAGGTATTAAAGTTGTTGATTTATTAGCTCCTTATTCAAAAGGTGGAAAAATTGGACTTTTCGGTGGTGCTGGTGTTGGTAAAACTGTTCTTATTCAAGAATTAATTAATAACGTCGCCCAAGCACATGGTGGGTATTCGGTCTTTGCTGGTGTGGGCGAAAGAACAAGAGAGGGTAATGACCTCTATCATGAAATGATTGAAGCTGGTGTTAATAAAGAAGGAGGTGGAAATGGATCAAAATGCGCGCTTGTATTTGGTCAAATGAATGAACCTCCAGGAGCTAGAGCTAGAATTGGATTAACAGGCTTAACTCTCGCAGAACATTTTAGAGATGAGGGGCAAGATGTATTATTCTTTGTCGATAATATTTTCAGATTTACCCAAGCTGGTTCTGAGGTGTCAGCTTTATTGGGTAGGATTCCGTCAGCTGTTGGATATCAGCCAACACTTGCAACGGACATGGGGGCACTCCAAGAGAGAATTACCACAACAACTAAAGGATCAATCACATCAGTGCAGGCGATTTATGTGCCAGCTGATGACCTGACGGACCCTGCGCCTGCAACTTCATTTGCTCACTTGGATGCGACAACAACACTTAATAGGTCGATTGCTGAAAAAGGTATTTATCCTGCGGTGGATCCTTTAGACTCAAACAGTCGGATTCTCGATCCAAGAATAGTTGGCGAAGAACATTATGAAGTCGCTAGACAAGTACAAGAGATTCTACAAAGATACAAATCATTACAAGATATTATCGCAATTCTTGGTATGGATGAGCTATCTGAAGACGATAAACTAATCGTTGCAAGAGCAAGGAAAATTGAAAGATTCTTATCACAACCGTTCCATGTTGCTGAAGTTTTCACAGGGAGTCCAGGTGTATTTGTATCACTAGAAGATACAATTAAAGGCTTTAAAGAGGTCTGTGAAGGTAAACACGATGACCTGCCAGAAGCAGCATTCTATATGTGTGGTACTATTGAGCAAGTTATTGAAAAAGCTAATAAGCTTAAAAGCGAAGCTGCATAGTACCAGGACTGACCATGGATAAATTTAAATTAGAATTTGTTACGCCAGAAAAATCATTGCTCTCAAGTGAAGTTGAGCAAGTTATTATTCCTGGATCTGAAGGCGAATTTACAATTTTAGCTGATCATTCACCTATGATTTCTTCCCTAAAACCTGGCTTGATTAGCATATATGAAGACTCTTCTTCCGAGGCAGTCATATATTTTGTTACTGATGGTTTTATAGACATGGCCTCAAATAATTTAACGATCTTAGCTCAAAGCGTTATTGAGAAAAGTCAAATAACAACTGACAAGTTAGATGAAATTATTGAATCATTTCAAAAAGAAGTCGACTCTACAGAGAATTTGGAGAGAAAAAATAGATTCAATTTAAAAATCGATAATGTTCGTGCTGTTCAAAGTCAAATCTGATTAATAAATATATTATAATCTTTGAATTCTTCTAATACTTTCAGATATGTCTCTCTTTTAAAGTTTATCACTTGATGGACAATATTCTCTCTAAGTTCCCATTTCCACTCTGAAAATTCTTGATGTAGCTCGTTGTTGTCTTCAGGAATAAGATTAATCTCGTCATCATCACCATCATGAAAGAGTAAGAACCATTTCTGCCTTTGTCCAATATATTTGCCTTTAACTTTTTCATAGATTGCACTTGGTATGTCGTAATAATACCAATAGTCAGACATGCAAATTGTTTTTAGGTTCTTTATACCCGTTTCTTCATAGACCTCACGGTACACTGCCTCTTCGGGTGATTCCCCAGGATCAATACCACCTTGTGGCATTTGCCATAATAAATTTGCTTCGGGATGGACGATATTTATTCTTTTACCCAACCAGACTTTATTATCTTCGTTGATAATCATAGCACCCACACAAGGTCTATATAATGCATCATCCTTCATTGATTCATATTCATCCTACGGTTATACCTCCCATTGATGAGTTTTTCAGCATAAATCAACTGAACGTCTTCAGCATCTGGGTTATTCTTATCAATCTCAATCAGATATGTAGGTTTAATTCCAATTTTATCTATGGATATGTCGTTCGGGGTGTAATATTTTGCTGTTGTCATGCGTACGGCTCCATCGCCATGTCCAAGTGGGATAATTGTTTGTACAGAGCCTTTCCCATAAGTCTTTGTACCAACAACTGTACCTCTTTTATTATCCCCAATTGCACCTGCAAATATTTCGGAGGCTGAAGCTGAACCGCCGTTTGTTAGTACAATAAGTTCTGCTCCATTTATGATATCGCCTTTCTTAGCAAAATATCTCTGTTTACGAAGTTGATCCCGAGATTTTGTAGATACAATCTCGCCTTTATCAAGGAAAAGATCAGTTACTTTGATCGCTTGATCCAATAGCCCACCTGGATTATTTCTAACATCAACTACAAACCCCCGGGTCTTATTATTAGTTTCTCGATTTATATTTCGAATAGCATCTACGATTTTTTTATCTGCAATTTCACTAAAAGTAGAAATTCTGATATACGCAATATTATTATCCAATACCTTGTATTTGACAGGTGTTATTTGAATAATTTCTCTTATAATTTTGATATCGAATGGAGCATCTGACCCTTCTCTAAATATGGTGAGAGTGATAGGTGTATTAGCCAAACCGCGCATTCGATCTACAGCATCATTTAGAGACATGCCATACACATCATCGCCATCAATGCCTGTTATGTAATCGCCTGACTGCAATCCCGACCTTGCCCCAGGAGTATCATCAATTGGAGACAAGATTCTAACGAATCCATTCTCATCAAGGGTTACTTCCAGACCAAGCCCTCCATAAAAACCACGGGTATCAACTTCCATTTCTTGGAAATCATCATCTGTCATATATGTTGAATATGGATCGAGAGAGTTTAACATCCCTTTTAATGCAGAGTCCATTAATTCATTTTTATCAACTTCCTCAACATATTTATCTTCAACCTCTCCAAATACACGCAGGAATAATTTAAATAATTCTAAGTCTTCTTCATGGTATTTTGCATACGTTGATGTTGAAGTTAAAAATATTGATAGAGCTATAATTATAGCAATAAACAATTTATTTACTTGTTTGATTTGTTTATAAATTATCATGATAAGTTCATTCTCTGTGATAGGGATGATTTATTAGTATTGTAAGCGACCTAAAAATTTGTTCAAGTAATAAGACTCTCGCTAATAAATGAGGTAACGTCATATTACTTAATGAAATCTTTTCGCTAATTATTTCTGAAAAAGAATCAGAAGCACCATCTGGTCCACCTATAATAAAATTTAATTCTTTCTTTGATCCTTGAATATATTTTTCTATCATCAATTTCATATCGCTTGTAGTTAATGCCTTACCATTTTCATCAAGAAGTATGTTTACCGAATTATCAATATTAATTTTATTTTTTATGACTTCGAATTCTTTTTGCTTTCGAAGCTCAGTATTTTTTTCACCTGATTTATTAAATTCACTTACACTGAATTCAGTGATACCAGTTTGTTTTGATATAGGTTGTATATTTTTTATGTAGTGATTAGAAATTGTTTCATAGGGGCTTTTTGAGATTTTGCCAATGGAGAGGATTTTTAGTTTCAATCTCTTAGCCCAAACTCTGTTCTTTGCCTACTATTAGGTTTTCTGACCAAATCTTTTCTATCATATAAAATTCTCGGACTTCAGGTTTAAAGATATTGACTATTACATCTAATGCGTCAATTAAAACCCAGTCACAATTTTGTAATCCTTCTACTTGAACATTTTTATAGGAGTTATTTTTAAGTGATCTTTGTATTTTATCAGCTATTGAACTCACGTGTCTGGAGGATGTTCCGCTTGCTACAACCATATAATCAGCAATTGAACTTTTATTTCTAATATCAAGGACTACAGTGTCCTGTGCTTTCATCTCGTCTAAACATTCACTGATTATATTTATTATTTTCTTTTTTGGCATATTCTTATTTTACCCCAGAGTTTCTCAATTGAGAAGAAGATTGATCATTTAATTTATTATGTAAAAAAACCCAAGCAAGTTTCTTTTTATCGGCAAGATTTTTTGAGTCAGCTTCGTCAACTCGGTATTTACGATACTTATTTGCAAAAAGAGATGAGGTCACATCTAAGGATGAACTCGGTCTATCAATTATTGCTATCGGAACTGAAAGAGTAAGTTTATTCCATTCTCTCCATTTATGGAATTCTCTGATATTATCTGCACCCATTATCCAGACAAACTTTGTTCCGATATAACGAGTTTTAAGGTATTCCACTGTTCCAATTGTGTATTTTATTTGTGCATTCTTCTCTAATTTACTTATAGAAATATGATTTGTATCAATTATTTTTTCTGCAGAAGATACTCGATCTTCAAAATCATATAAGATATCATATTTTTTTAGTGGGTTTCTTGGGCTTATAATCCACCAAACCTCATCTAAGTTTAGCCTTTGTAAAGCAATTTTACTTATGCTTAGATGGCCTTCATGAGCCGGGTTAAAAGAGCCACCTAATATTCCTATTTTTTGATTTGGTGATACTGTTTCTCTATCACCAATAATCCATTTTGATATTTTTGGAGTACTATTCATATAATTAGTTAAGGTCTGATTTGCCCATTGCCATATACAGTATATTTAAATGTAGTTAGCTGCTCAAGTCCAATAGGTCCTCTTGCATGCATTCTACCTGTTGATATACCAATTTCAGCGCCAAAACCAAATTCTCCACCATCTGCAAATTGCGTAGATGCATTTAATAATATTATTGAGCTATCAACATGTTTGAAAAAATATTCTGCTGAATTCTCATTTTCTGTAATAATTGCTTCTGTATGCCCAGTTCCATATTTCTTTATATGAGATATTGCCTCATCAATATTTTCGACAACTTTAACTGAAATGATTGCATCAAGATATTCAGTCGACCAGTCTTTTTCTGAAATATCTTTTGCATCAGCAAATAAACCATTCACATATTGATCCCCTCTGATTTCACAACCAAGGCTATCAAGTTTTGCTAATATCTTTGGCAAGTATTCTTTGTAGATTGATTTATCTATCAGTAATGTCTCTGCAGCACCGCAAATAGATGTACGTCTCATCTTAGCATTTGCAGTAACATCTATTGCTTTTTCGATATCAGCATCCGCATTAACATAGACATGGCAGATGCCTTCTAAATGACCAAATACAGGAACTTTTGTTTCATTTTGAACCCTTGAAACGAGACTTTTTCCTCCTCTTGGTACAATCACATCTATATTAGAGTTTAATCCACCAAGCATAAACCCTACAGCTTCCCTCTCTTTCGTCGGAACAAATTGGATTGAATTATCATCAAGGGAAGTTGATTTAAGTCCGTTTTTAATTGACTCGTATATAGCAAAACTTGAGTGAAAACTATCAGAACCACTTCTCAGTATGGACGCATTACCAGATTTTAGGCACAAACTTGCCGCATCTGCAGTAACATTTGGTCTTGCTTCATAAATTATCCCGATAACTCCAATTGGTATACTAACTTTTTTTATAATGAGTCCATTTGGTCTATCCCAGCTATCTAATACGCGTCCAACTGGGTCGTTAAGTTTGGCAACATTGCGTATACTAGAGGTAATATTTTTAATACCTGTTTCATCTAGAGATAATCTATCAATCATTGCGCTCGAAATATTATTAGATTTGGCTAACTCAATATCTCTCTTATTTTCTAATAAGATCTTGGCTTGATCTTTTTCTATCTGATCAGCCATGGAATTGAGCGCAATATTTTTTTCTTCATTTGATGCTGTTGATAGTTTAGCGTTTGCTATATTCGCTTTTACCCCAATATCATTCATTATTTCAGTAATATTTTGAACCATTTTTAATTGCCTGTATCCGAAATTACTAAATCATCTCTATGAACCAGAGCTGTCCTGCCTCTATAACCAAGAATCTGCTCAATTTCATCTGAGTTTTTACCTTTAATACTTAATGTATCATCTATTGAATAAGCTGATAGGCCTCTTGCAATCTCATTTCGGTCCTTATCAAATATAATTACTGCATCTCCTCTTTCGAATTTGCCTTCAGCATTAACAATTCCAGCAGGCAGAAGGCTTCTTCCATTAAAAAGTGCTGCTTTAGCTCCATCATCTATATAAATTTTTCCATTAGGTGTTAGCATTCCTGATATCCATTTCTTCCTTGCTAAATGTGGTGTTATTTTTGCAATGAAATGTGAGTTTTTTCCGCCATCCATTAGTGCTTTTATAGGATTTTGTTCTTTTCCACTGGCTATAATCATATTTGCACCGCCATCCATTGCAATGCGTGCAGCTTCAATTTTTGTGATCATGCCTCCGGATCCATAATCATTTTTCGTAGTCTTTGCCATACTTTGAATCTCTTTTGTAATATTTGTTATCTCTGGTATGTGAACAGCATTTGAGTTATCAGGAGGTAACGTGTAGATGCCATTTACATCAGATAAGATAATTAAACAATCAAAACTTGCCATTGTTGTAACTCTTGCAGCAAGTCTGTCATTGTCACCATAACGTATTTCTGAAGTGGCAACGGTATCATTCTCATTTATTATTGGAACAACACCATTATCAATTAACATTGAGATAGTGTTTCTTGCATTGAGATATCTTCTTCTTCTCTCAGTATCCTCAATTGTAAGGAGCAGTTGGGCAACTTTAATATTTTCTTCTGAGAATGCATTCTTTATCGCGCTAATTAATTCGATTTGACCAACAGCCGCTGTGCCTTGAGCCATGTCTAATTTTAATTTCTCATTTTTCTTTAAATTAAGGATTTTTTTTCCAAGTGCAATTGCCCCGGATGTGACAATTATTATATTTGTTGAATTCTTTTTTAGTTCTGAAATATCTCTTACAAGACTTTTTAGCCATTCTGTTCGAACTGATCCTGTTCCATCTACAATGAGACTTGACCCAATTTTTATGACAATATTTTTATAGTCTTTTATTTGTTCTAGGGCAGCCATTTTTCTTTCTTTATCTCTTCTTTTTTTTTATTGCCAATAAACTTTGTTAGTTCATCTTTGAAGGCATCGATTCCGATATTTTCTTCTGCAGATATCACCAGGACTTTTTTCCCAAGTTTATCACTAAAATCATTAATTTTTTCTTGAGTCTCTTCTTCATCAAATAAATCAAGTTTATTTAAAATAATTATTTCTGGTTTTTCAAAAATATCATTTCCATATTGCTTGATCTCTTCCCTAACAATTTTATATGTTTTATATAGGTCAATTTCCTCTAGTGAGATTAAATGAATTAGTACTGGACATCTTTCAATATGAGATAAAAATTTGTGACCCAAACCAGTGCCAGTATGCGCTCCTTCAATTAATCCTGGTATATCAGCTATTACAAAATTGTCATCATCATGATACACGACTCCCAAAACAGGGTTTAAGGTGGTAAATGGATAATCAGATACTTTTGGGTTTGCATGGCTAATCTTACTTAATAGTGTTGATTTTCCAGCATTAGGTAACCCAATGATTCCACAATCTGCTATCAGTTTCATTCTTAACCAGATTGTAATTTCTTCACCTGGCGTTCCTTTATTTGCATTCCTAGGCGCTCTATTCGTTGAGGATTTAAATCTAGTATTACCAAATCCTCCGCTTCCTCCGGACGCAATCATAAACACTTGGTCAACTTCGGTAAGGTCAGCAATAATTTCTTCCTTTAGCTCATCATAAATTTGAGTTCCTAGAGGTACAGGAAGGGTAAGATCTTTACCACCATGTCCTGTCTTATTTTTCCCAGCGCCATCTTTTCCTCTCTCGGCTTTGAAATGTTGACGAAATCTATAATCAATGAGGGTATTCAGCCCATCAACGGCTCTTATATATACATTTCCGCCATTTCCGCCATCTCCACCATCTGGACCACCATATTCAATATATTTTTCACGTCTGAAACTGACAGCACCGTTGCCTCCACCGCCTGCTTTTATATATATTTTTGCTTCATCTAAAAATTTCATAACAATAACTTACCATTATTTGTAGATAAAGGTATCAAATCAATTGAATTGTAATATGGGTTTTAAAAAAGAGTCTGTGCTTAGTTTGCTTCAATAACACTAATGGTTCTTCGACCATTTCTCTTATCTGTGAATTTAACAGCACCAGTTTTAGTTGCAAAAATTGTATGATCTTTTCCCATACCAACATTTTCGCCGGGGTGCCACGTAGTTCCTCGTTGTCTTATAATAATATTACCGGGAATCACTTGTTCACCACCGAACTTCTTTACACCCAATCTTCTACCAGCTGAGTCGCGTCCGTTCTTAGATGATCCGCCTGCTTTTTTATGTGCCATGATTTCCTCTTTTTAATATTCTTAATTTATACTATCAATTAATCTTTTTTTGTAGCTTTTTTTGCCGGTGCTTTTTTTGCTGGAGCTTTCTTTTCAGCTGCAGCGGCTTTTGGAGCTGCTTTTTTAGCTGGAGTTTTTTTGGAAGCTTCTTTTTTTGCTTCAGTTTTAACTACTTTTTCTTCTTTTGGAGCCGCTACCTTTGCAGGTTTCTTCTGACCAGTGGCAGAGATATCTAATATTTTCAGTTTTGTTTGGAACTGCCGATGACCAATTGTTCTCCTAGAGTTTTGTCGTCTTCTCTTCTTGAAAACAATAATCTTTTTTGCTCTGTCTTGCTCAACGACTTCTGCAGTCACAGTAGCATTTTCAATAAGTGGGGTGCCAAGAATGGTTTTATCCCCTTCGGTGATCATAAGGACTTCATTGAATGTAATAGTATTTCCTTTTTCATCAGGAAGTTTTTCTACAATAATGATATCGTCTTTATTTACAGAGTATTGCTTCCCACCAGTTTTTATAACCGCAGTCATGTGAGTTCTTTCAATTTATGTTATGTTATCGATAGTTTTGTTAAATCAATAACATTATTTAATATTTTAAACAGTGTAAGTCAACTTTTCTTTATTAAATATGAAAAAAACTTGCTACCCTATGATTTTATTTGAAATACCTGAAAAATAGGGAGAACTGAAAATGAGAACAAGAGCTGTAGTATTATACCAAAGTGGTGATGCAGATCAAATGGTGTGGGAAGATGTTGATCTTCCGAAACCAATTGATAGCCAGGTTCTAGTAAAACATGAATTTGTTGGCTTTAATATGGTTGACACTTATCATCGATCAGGTATTTATCCAACACCACCAAAGCCCTGTAGATTGGGAACAGAGGGTGCCGGGACAGTTGAAGAGGTTGGCTCAAAAGTTACAGATTTTTACGTTGGTGACAGGGTTGCATATGCGGGTAGTGGAAGTGGACTTGGTTCATATTCTTATTCACGTCTTATGAATGCAAATGATTTGATCAAAATTCCAGATTGGATGGATTTAGAGGTTGCAGCTGCTGTATTAACGAAGGGCAGGACTGTAGAATATCTTTTTAACAGAACTCATAAACTACAAAAGGGGGATTCAATTTTATTTAATGCAGCTGCTGGAGGCGTCGGTCAGATTGCTGGTCAATGGGCAAAGTCATTGGGTGCATTAGCAATTGGAATAGTTGGATCCAAAGATAAAGAAGAGTTCGCTTTGAATTCTGGCTATAAGTATGTGTTTAATATGCGAGATCATGACATAGTTCATGAAGTAATGGCGATTACAGATGGTAAAGGGGTTGATGTTGTTTATGACTCAATAGGCAAGACAACATGGGATATTTCATTGGCTTCAGTTAGAAAATTGGGTCTGGTTGTTAGTTTTGGAAGTGCTTCAGGTAACCCTCCTTTATATGATGTTGCTAAGGATGGAGTTAAGAATTCAGCATACATTCATAGAGCTACTATGGTTAACTACATGACCTCACCAGAGATTTCTAGAAAGAGTGCTGAAAGTGTTTTTGAAATGATTAAAAATGGGAGCGTTAAGTTAAATTTAAATATGGATTATCATCTTGATGATATTGTAAGAGTCCATAAAGATGCTGAGGCGAGGAAAACAGTTGGACAGATTGTAATGAAAGTTTAGATATGCTTTGTAAGGAAGCTCAAATTATCAATAGATGGGGATAATTTACCTGAATGGATATCTTTTGTCACATTTACAATTTCAGAATTAATTGGTGTTTCAATGTCATACTCTTTGCCTAAATCAGAAATCAACCCGTTAATCTCATCAACTTCACTATATCTACCTTTAAGATGATCATGAAATACTGCATCTCGTGCATTTGGTCCAATATCCCTAATTAATTTATCCAACATAAGCTCAATTGGGTTATTGGAATTGTTAATTTGTTCTTCTGTTAAGCCGAATATTGGGACAATCTTGTAGCCATGTTTTTGTCCAACACTTAGAGCTTCTGTTCCAATTTTCATAACAGCTTCTTTCATTTTTGGTATCTTAAAACCTTCATAAAGATTCGACCCTAGCATTGCGAAGGGACCCATACACATCGCGTTTATGATAAGTTTCATCCACTTAGCCGAAATGATGTCTTCTATAATATTAACCTTGCCGACTGATGAGAGTATTTCTTTAATTTCATCCAATCGATTTTTCATCAAATCTGTATTCGTACCAATACCGAACCATGTTTTTTCGTTGATTGTATCTCTTTGGATAATTCCTGGAATAAATAGTTCTGATGAGCATTCAACAACACATGCAATTGTTCTCTCAGGTCCAACAATCGAAGAGATTCTCTCTGCAGTCATAGCGTTTTGAACACCAACTAAAATTCCATCAGATGCCAAATATGGTTCGATTAATTTTGTTATCCATTGTGTATCATAGGCTTTTACAAATAAAAAAACATAATCAAATTTATGATTAAATTCAGCCAGATAACATAAGTGCTTAGCTTTAACGGGGACATTTCTTGTTTCATTTGGGAGATTAATGGTTAACCCATCTTTATTCATTGCATTAACATGATCAGGCCACTGATCAATCAGTGTCACATCGTAACCAGCTGCTGTGATGTCGGCGGCTGCGCAAGACCCATTCGCTCCAGTTCCCAAAATTGCGATCTTTTTACCTTTCAATGCCATAGAAGTATTATATCACTGCAGTAACATGTGCGCAATCTGCTATAATCAGTATGGGTATAATCTGACAATATCTAGGAGTTTCTATAATTTGAGGTGTTCGCTACCTCTGGAATGGTTAAACTATAAAACTATAGTGAACCAAGATGTGTAAACGTTCGTTATAACATTATGAATTTGTTAAAATTCAAAAAAAATGTGTGGTAAAGTTTTCATTAGTTTCACACAAAATAATAAGAAATCTTTACTTACAAACATGGCAGGTTTGAATCTGCACATATAAATATAATGATGTAAGAGGTATTAACATGAGAGAATATATTTACAACACATGGAATGGCGTGATGGATGCAAGGCACAATCCCCTAAAAAACATACCAGACTTACATGTACAACACATGATAATGCAAGTGCTCGCTTTTATGTGGAGCATTGTATTTGGCCTAATGATTGTTGAAAGTGTTTTTGCCTTTGGTATTAGTGCAATTGCTCATACAACGCTCTTAGCAGCTATCATAGTAACCGTTACGACATTTGATATTGCTGAGAATTCACCATATAGTTTTTTAAATGGATACCATTCTGTTAACAGGACAAGAAATTACATTTGGTCTAATGGTGTTAAGATCAAGCTAGACAAAAGAGATCCGGGTGGAGAACACGAGTAATAGTAGGAATCAAATAGGAAAATACAAACATTAGTAATCATGCCCAACTTATCTCCAAACTTACCCTGATCGGTATAAGCGTATTTCAACAATATCGTTAGCTCTAGTTGATAAGTTTTTTTATTTATAATATTGGTAGGCTGAACTACTTTTTTTCCCAGGTTTTCCTGTTCTATTGTCTATTCTGCCTTTTCTCTTTTTAACATGAGATGCTCGCCTTTTCTCTCTCCGGTACTCTCTAACAATACTTTTTGTGATGTCTGGTTCCATGTCTGATTCTTCTCAATGAAAATTAGTAGGGAATTACATCGCCTTTCCAGTCAATTAATTTACCACTAAATGTTTGGTCAACACGATTAATTTGATTAACAAGATAATCAATAGACTCTTCTTTAGAAAATACTTTATATGCTTTAATTTTCTCAGAAAATGGATCCGATAAATTTGTCTTTACAGTTCCAGGATGAAGGCCTATACAGATAGCATTTTTATTTTTATATGAGAGTTCAATTGATAAGGTTTTAATCAGCATATTGAGAGCTGACTTTGACGCTCTATAACTATACCAGCCACCAAGATTATTGTCAGATATACTGCCAATTCTGGCGGACATAAATGCTATCAATGAGGTCTTATTTTTTGATAGCAGTGGAATAAAATGTTTAGAAACTAAAAATGGTATGAAAGTGTTTGCTTCGAAAGTCTTTTGAAGGAAATCTTGGTTTATTTCTTTGTAAGCTCTTTCAGGCATCGCACCATCAGAGTGCAGTAAACCAACAGTATTTAGTATCATATCGATAGTCCCATGTTGTTTGTGAATTTCTAAAGCACATTGTGTCATTGATTCTTCATCAAGCATATCGACCTCAATTTGGTGGTTATATTTTTTTTTACGAACCACTTCTATGATAATATTGTCTTTATCAAGCTGTTTAATTTTCTCAACAAACGCAGAACCAATCCCTCCAGTGGCACCAACCACTAATACTTTTGCATTCTGAAATTTATTATTTGTATTTGTATTCATAAGAATCTCCACTTAGTACAACGTTATTGGCAAGCAGTTAGATTAATCATGGGAATGAATGATCTTTTTTGTAGAAAAAAACGTTTTATGATTGTTACATATGTAATGTAACACAAATATAAAAAATAATGTTGGAAGTAAACAAGGACTTAGTAAAAAAATTTCAAGCTGAGAAGAATACAAAAGACTTTGAAATTATATTTAATTATTTTGCACCAAAAATCAAATCACTACTGATGAGAAGCGGTGCTGATGGAGCTCAGGCAGAAGATCTTATGCACGATACGATGATAAATATTTGGGAGAAAATCCACATGTATAATCCTGATAAAGGATCATTCAGTTCGTGGGTATACACTATCGCAAGGAATAATAGGATCGATTTACTAAGAAAAAAGTCTTCACAACCTTACACAGATATTTCAGAAGTTGACATTGCTTCAGATAATGACAGCGGTTTAGATATTGTCGAACAAAAATCAATTTCTGCCCATGTTAAAAAGGCGATTGAACTGTTGCCCCTAAAACAAAGAAGAGTCATTGAGCTATCATTTGTTAATGACTTAACCCAAGAAGAAATAGCAAGTGAGTTGAGTATCCCAATAGGAACAGTCAAGTCACGTATGAGGCTAGCTTATCAAAAGATGAAAGATAATCTTAAGGAATTACAAGCATGAAACAACATCCAGATCTATCAACATTAATTTCATATTCAAGCGGAACTTTAAGCCTAGCTTTTAGTACTCTTGTAGCATCACACACAGAAAATTGTGCCCACTGTAAAGAAATTGTACAAATAGGGAATGAACTTGGCGCATCAATGATGGAAAATGCCGTTGAAAAAAAGGAAAAGACACAAGATTACAATATGTTTCTGAATAAACTTAATAACAAAAATAATAGCCCTGAAATTAAAAAGATTGATTTTGACCTTAATTCTGAAGTCCCAGTTTCCTTACAGAGATACATCGGTAATCATCTAGATGATATTCAGTGGTCATTCTTTGCTCCTGGAATCCAAAAAAGCCAAGTTAAAATCAGTGATAAATCCAATTGTCACTTAACTTTTTTAAAGATTAAGCCTAAAAAGAAAATACCTGAACATGGGCATAAAGGCGGTGAATTAACCCTTGTGTTGAAGGGCGCTTTCGACGATCAAAACGGTACCTATGCAGCTGGAGATATAGCAGATCATGACATGTCAACGCATCATGAACCAGTTGTAAGTTCAAAGGAAGATTGCATTTGTGTGATCGCAACTGATGGGCCGATGGTCTTTAAGAGTCTAATCGCAAATATGTATCAATCAATTGTACGTATTTAAATAAATGTCCCATAAATGGAAGTCTGCTTGGGTTACTGGTGCAAGTTCTGGTATCGGTAGAAACCTATCTATAGCACTTGCTAAAAAAGGTGTGAAAGTTTTCGCTTCAGGTCGCCGTGAAGATAGGTTATCTGAAATCAGTAAAATGTCTGAAAACATAATACCGTTAGTTATGGATGTAACGGATGAGAAAAAGCTCATAAAAGACACAAAAATATTTACGGAAAGTACGCACAATCTTCCAGATTTAATAATACTGAATGCTGGCATAAGTAGATTATTCACAGTTGATAATTTAGATCAGAATTATAACCTCGTTAAGGAGTCCATAGATATAAATTACTTTGGAGTAATGAATTGCCTTAAAATTATTATTCCTCATTTCATAAAAAGAAAAAGTGGCCATATAGCGATTATGGCTTCTGTCGCTGGCTATAGGGGACTTCCAAATTCAATAGCATATAGCCCAACCAAAGCTGCTTTAATAAATTTAGCAGAGGTACTCAAATCAGAACTACGTCAGTATGGCATTACCGTTTCATTAATCAATCCCGGTTTTGTTGATACTGATGCAAGTAAAGTGAATAAGTTTCCGATGCCAAGTATGGTATCAATAGAATATGCAACCAAAAAAATAATATCAGGACTAGAAAAATCAAAGTATGAAATTATATTCCCTTTTTTCTTTGGCTTGGTTCTTAAGATGCTTAGAATTATGCCAAACAGCCTTTATTTTTATTTCATAAATAAGATGATTTGGAAAAAATAACTTAATTTTTTGGTTTAAATTTAAATACATTTACAAAAATTGATTTCTCAACAAACCCTGCCTCACAATATGATAAGTAATAATTCCAAATTCTTTTAAATTTATCATCATATCCCATTGTCTTTATTTTTGACCATTTAGTATTAAATCGTTCTCTCCATATTCTCAGTGTTTTTGCATAAGAGAGATTGAGTTCGTCTAGAGTTTCAATTTCTAATCCCTTTGACATTGCAATTTCCTCTAAGTATTTTTGGCTGGGTAAGAACCCTCCAGGAAAAATATATTTTTGAATGAAGTCAACTTGGTTGCTGTACTCATCAAATTTATCATCTGCTATTGTAATACCTTGGATAATAGCGTGGCCATCATTTTTTAGACATTTTCTTATTGTATCAAGGTAAATGGGTAAATATTTTTTCCCCACTGCCTCAATCATTTCTATAGATACGATCTTATTATATTTAGAGTCCGTATTTCGATAATCTTGTAATTTAAAATCACATTTTTTATTTGATGATTTAAGATTCAATGTACGCGCAAACCTCAGCTGTTCATCAGAGATTGTAATGGCATCAATATTGATATTATTTTTATTAAACAAATATTGCGATAGTGTGCCCCATCCGCAGCCTATTTCCAGTATGGTCTCATCATCTTTAATGTCTAGGTATGCATTTAATTTTTGTAGTTTATTATTTTGGGCATCTTCCAATATTTTGTTGTCTTCATTAAAATGAGCACTCGAATATTGCATGCTTTCGTCAAGCCATTCAGCAAAAAAGTCATTACCCATATCATAATGAGCTCTTATATTTTTTCTTGCCCCGCTGATACTATTCCATCTGAGCAAATGACTAAGGTAGGATAAATTGAGTTTCAAGATTTTAAACGGAGCCATATTATCAAACTTTTCTTTATTTCTGAGGTAAAATATAAAGAAACTTGTTAAATCAGAGCATTCAATATCACCATTTACATAGCAATCACTGAATGCATTTGCCCTACTTGTGAAGAAATTCCAGACAATCTTATAATTATTAAATTTCATATAAAGATCAGTTTCTTCTGATCCTAGCAAGTGCTCTGTACCATCAGGAAAAATAATCCTTATTGATCCTTGTGGCTCCCAACTAAATAATTTCTTGATATATTTCTTCATCATTTAACTTATATCTTCTGCGCTAATGTAACATATTTGAATTTTCTCTACTTGGGGTTTCTTTTTGAATTTCATCCCCTTAAAATATAATTTTAGGGCTTCATAGTGTATAGCGATAATTACTTTAAATGTTAGGAATAAATTACTTCTGAATGTTTTCATAAGATTTTTATGATTTAGCTCAAATTTTTGACCAAAGAAGTAAGCATTTATGATCGGTTCATCATCTACTTTCAAATTAATTCCAATTTGGAAAGATTGCTCATTATCTTTTACATGAAAAGTATATACTCCGTTATCTCCATTAAATGGTGAGATAAATAACTTCTTGTCGCACCTCTGATAGATTATTTCTTCTTTATTATTGTTTGGTAATACATAAATCACTCTCTGTCCAAATGTGTTATTTACCTCATAAATGATTAGTCCAATTTTATTAGACTCATCAAATCCTAGATAAATTGTGATTGGGTTGAACACATACCCCAATACTCTTGGGTACGAAATTATCGAAAACCTTGAAATAGGATTATTTGTTTTTGTATTTGCAATAATCTCAGATAGAAAATCTCTTATAGACTTCCCATTACCATGGTCAGTATCAAAAAAACTAAAGAGATTAAATTTATTGTAGGATAAATATCTAGAATTTTTTCCAATATCCTCGAGGTTGTTTGAGTCAACCTCTAGCGCAAAAACATTGTAATGAAGTTTGTGCTTAATTGGGTTTATTCGCTTATGTACTACTTTGCCAACGAGGATATTGCTATTCATCATAGTATTATCATAATAAATTTCTGACTAAACTGCTATTCTATTTGAGCCTTCTTTTACCTTCCATGGTCTTGCTTTTTTTAGTATATCTTCTGAAACTATGAGTCCACTCTGTATTCCATCTTCGTGAAACCCAAAACCTAAATAGCTGCCGCATACCCAAATATTATTATTACCCTGCCTTTTTATAATTTCTTTTTTTGTATTTTTATTATCTAAATCAAAAATTGGATGTGAGAAATAAATTTTTTTGTGTATTTGATTTTCTTGGATCTGATCTCCTGGATTTAGAGTAAGAAAATAATTTTTTTGACTATCAATTTTTTGGATACTATTGAGCCAATAAGTCACAGATAATTTTGAACTATCTTTGTTGGTGCGTGTGTAGTTCCAACTTGCCCATATTTTTTTTGAAATAGGCATGATATCTGGGTCAGAGTGTAATATGCCTAAATTCTTTTGATATTTAAACTTAGTCAACAGATCTGCTAATTGTTCATCAACTGACTCAATTAGTTTTTTACTTTCATTAGCAGGCGAAGCTAAGATTAATTTGTCGTATATATCTTTTTCACCATTATCCAAAATAATTTCAAATTTTTCTTCTTTTTTTTCTATCTTTGTAATGTTTGCATTTAGTTTGATTTTGAATTTATGGGATGCTTTGATTGCCTCGACATATTCTTTACTCCCACCAGTTACAGATTTCCATTTGGGTCTGTTTTTTAGCTTGAATAATCCATGATTAATAAAGAAGCTAACAAAATCATGAGCAGGGTAGGATAACATCTCGTCATTATCACAAGACCATATTGCACTGCACATAGGGATTATGTGGTTTTCTATGAAGAAGTCAGATAGTTTCTCGGCCTTTAAAAACTCTAATAAGGTTGTATTAGTTTTATATTTTTTAATATTTATTTGCGCTTTTGAATAAAATCTTACTATTGATAATAGTTGTCCCCAATGTCTTAAACTGAATAAATTTTTTCTTTGTCCAAAGTAACCACCTAATCCTGAACCTGAATATTCATAACCTTTTATTTTATCTGAAACTGAAAAACTCATATCAGAGTTATGTGACTGAACACCCAACTTTTGGAATAGCTGGATAAGATTTGGATAGCAAATTTCATTAAAGACCATGAAGCCTACATCAACTGGCACAACTTTATTTTGTTTTTCACTTACAAGTATTGTATTTGCATGCCCCCCCAGGTAATTATTTTTTTCAAAAAGTGTGACATTATGAGTTTGAGATATGTGCCATGCAGAGGATAATCCTGATATTCCTCCACCTATAATTGCAATTTTTTCAGACAAGATATTTCTCAATTGTTTTTACTTTTTTGATCTATGCAATATTTGTAAACGTTATAAGTTCATGATACAAATGGTAATGCTATGACAAAATACTTAATAACATATATTATTGTACTAACAATATTTCTCATAATTGATGCTATATGGTTAGGCTTTATTGCAAAAAAATTCTACTTTGGAAATCTTGGTTTTATTCTTGCTGATAAACCGAATCTGCAAGCAGCAGCTATCTTTTATTCTATATATGTAGTTGGTATATTAATTTTTTCCACTATACCTGCTTTGAGAGATGGAAGTGCAAATACAGCACTCATTTATGGTGCTTTATTTGGATTTTTTGCATATCTTACATATGATATGACAAATTACTCAACATTGAAGGATTGGCCACTACAAGTAACTATTGTTGATACTATTTGGGGTACATTATTGACGGGTTTATCATCATACATCGGGTATCATATCACAAAATTATTTGTAAACTTTTCATAATCAAAGATATAGAAATTTATATTTTATTTTGCTATGTTTGATTGTCACATCAAACAAGTTATGGAATAATAATAACTTATTAAAATCATAGAATTTAAGATAAGGGATTTACAAATGGAACATGATATACCAATGAGGCCTTACGGGCCCACTGCTGGGAGAGAGCACCTCAAGGATAAGCCTAGACCAAAGACAAAAACAGTAGATTTTCATATTCACATGAGAATTCTTGAAGCAGATAAACTCATTGGTGATAGAATTCCTGATGATTCAAATGTTCAACTCAGATATGCAAGTCAGGCATCAAAAGAACAAACTCTAAAACATCATTCTGAAAGAGCCCCATATTTGACAGACATGGGCTTTAGACTTCCAGATATGGAGAAAATGCAAGTTGACATTGCTGCATTATCTTGCGCACCAAGACAATTTTATTACTCAACTGAGCCGTCTCTTGGTCATGAATCAAGCCAAATAGTAAATGATGGAATTCATAGGGCGGTTAATGAAAATAAATCTTCACATGTTGGCTTGGGTACAGTGCCATTACAAGATACCGAATTAGCAATAAAAGAACTAAAAAGATGTATTAATGAACTTGGATTTAAGGGTATACAAATTGGAGCAAGGGTGAAAGAGGATGAAGAGTTATCATCTGAAAGGCTCTATCCTTTTTGGGAAGCGGTGCAGGAACTCAATATCCCAATACTGATACACCCATCATCATTCTCAAGCCCACGGTTATCAAAATATCATATGATGAACATTATCGGGAATCCATTAGATACCACAGTTGGGGTCCATTATTTGATATTTGGTGGTGTATTAGAGAAATTCCCTAATTTAAAATTTGTTTTAAGTCATGGGGGTGCATTTGCATCACATTACTTTGCGAGAATGGATCATGCGTATGGTGCACGCCCAGATTGCAGGGAAGACATCCACATGAAGCCAAGCTACTATCTCTCAAAATTTTATTTTGACACTCTTGTTTTTTCCAATGAACAATTAAGCTTCTTAATAAAGCAATATGGAGTGGATCGTATCTTACTTGGAACAGACTATCCGTTTGATATGGCTGAATTTAACCCAGTTGAGCATGTTTACCAAATACCAGAACTGACTGAGTCAGATAGGGAAAAGATTTGTGGTTTAAATGCATTGGAGCTAATGGGAATCGATGAGCGATTTTTTGAGTAACTAATTGGCGTTAAATTGAAGACTGTATATTTACTTCGTCACGCCAAATCCGATTGGGCTGATCCATATCAAATTGATAAAGATAGAGTGCTTGCTGATAGAGGGGTCAATGATGCTGCCCTCCTTGGAAGTTATGTTAAAAGAAATAATATAAACCCAAACATTATCTATTGTTCAACCGCTCAGAGATGTAAACAGACTTTGAGTTTAATGAACTTGTGCTCCGATAAAGGAAAAAAGGACATCATATATGATGATGATCTATATGGGTGCCATGCATCTTTTCTACTAAACATCCTGTTCCATCAAGATAAAAGAATTGACTCCATATTATTAGTCAACCATGAGCCCACACTATCAGATTTGGTAAGCCTCTTAGTTCCAAGAAATAAAATTCTTCGAACAGATTATCAAAAATATAATACGTGCGGATTTTCTATACTGAAATATAAGGCGAATGATTGGTCAAATATTAATCAAGAGAGTTTAGCTAGTTTTGAATTTGTGATACCCAAAAATTTATAACCAATCTTTCTCAAAAATCTTATCACCATTTTCATCAATGATAATCTTGGCTTTTCTAATAATACAATCTACAGCATCCTCTTTTTTACTGAATGTGTCAGTCCTGATAAAGTATGCCTCTTGATATTCCTCTGTATCTTTTATAATCTTCCCCTCTGTTGTAAAGGAGCCACCGCTTCTTTTTGGTTTAGGGATAATCTTATATTCTTTGTAATTATGGCTCTCATCATTTTTAGGAGAGCCACCTATTATATTTTTAATTAAATTGAACATTTTTCATCTCCCAATAATGAATTATTAGTTATTTTATAAATACAAAATATGAAATATACTATATGTAATAAGATTATGTGTCTAAATAAAAGTCATTTAGTCTGTAAAACAAGTAAAATGTTTTTTGAGTAATTCAGTTACTTAGTAAATCAGTTTCAGAACTTATTCAAAATAAAACAATAAAAACAGTAAGTTGTATAGGAGTTAATTATGGGAATATCTGGTTTTTGGCAGTGGGTGGTAATTGGTTTAATTGTGCTATTGCTATTTTCAAGGCCAGGAAAGATCTCTAAAATGCTTGGTGATCTTGGGGTTGGTCTAAGAAGTTTCAGAGACGGTGTAAAAGGTGAAATTAAAGAAACTGATGATGACACTGAAGATTCTAATAAGGATTCAAAGTAAAAGTGTAGTTGATGTTTAATATTGGCTGGCAAGAACTTCTAATTATTTCGGTTGTTATAGTTTTAATACTTGGTCCCAAAGAGCTGCCGACAGCTCTGAATACATTCTTGAAATTTTCTAGAAAAATAAAACGTATCTCAAGAGATTTTCTCGAAGAAACTGAGAGTATTCTTAGTAAGGAAGATCTTGATAAGGTGAAAGAAACTATGAGAGATATTAATTACAACAATGATCTCACAAAAGAAATTGATGAAATTAAAAATATTAAAGAATAAAAAAGCAGCACTAAAAGTTTGGATATAATGAACGATACCGAAGAATTAGATGATAAAAAAATGTCAATTTTAGATCATATTGCTGAGTTAAGATCTAGATTGATATACTCGTTTGCATTATTTATCTTCATTTTTTGTATATCAATAATAAATTTTAAATTTATAAATTTTGATACAAGCATTTCGGCACAAGTATATATTTTTTTACAGCAACCACTCGCAGATTTAATAAACGAGCGGGGAGGACGAATGATATTTACAGCTTTGCATGAAGGTTTTTTTACACAAATCAAAGTAGCTTTTTATTTGTCATTGTTTATTTCTTTACCTCTCATTCTCATCCAGATCTGGAAATATATTTCACCAGGTCTATATAAAAATGAGAAAAATATCTTTCTGCCATTCATGCTTGCCACACCATTCCTTTTTTTTCTAAGTTTCATCATGGTTTATTATGTCGTAATGCCGATCGCCTGGAATTTCTTTCTGTCATTCGAACTCCCATCCAACGGCTCAGGATTACCAATTGAAGTTGAGCCTAGGATTTCTGAATATTTATCCCTTGTTATGAGACTAATTCTTGCTTTTGGAATCTGTTTCCAATTACCAATTTTAATACTGCTTTTAGTTAGAATTGGGGTAATTGATGTAAAATGGTTAACCTCAAAGAGGAAATATTGCATACTTTTTTCATTTGTAATTGCTGCAATTTTAACTCCACCAGATGTAATAAGCCAATTTTTATTAGCATTACCATTAATACTACTTTATGAAATTTCGATAATCCTTGCCATTTTTATGAAAAAAAAGAATAAGAACTAACATACCAATTGAATATATGACTTATGCAAATTATATTAATATTAGATACAAAAATTAGGATTAATTAATATGGTCTTTATGCATACATTAATGTTTATTCAATGGATTGCGGGTCTGATTGTTTGGTTGCTAATACTAAATGTTTTAACTGAGTGGCTATTGCATTTTGGTATATTGAATTCCAGGCATTATATAGTTTCAGTAATATCTGACTTTCTTTATAAAATGACTACACCTATTTTGAACCCAATAAGAAGATATATTCCATCATATAATGGTCTTGATTTTAGCCCCCTGATTGCAATCTTTATATTATTTATCATTAAAGATCTCATCAATATCTTGATAATTAATATTTAATAGTATCGGAGAAACACATTGGTAGTTCATCCAGACCATCATCATAAATTAATTGATGGAAGAGTTATCTCAGCCAGAGTGCTTGATGAGGTGACAGAATCGATAAATGATATTAAAAAAAACGGAATTATACCAGCTTTAGCTGTAGTACTAGTTGGAGATGATCCTGCAAGTGCCGTATACGTTAGAAACAAAAAGCTTATGTGTGACAAAGTTGGTATTAACTCACTTGAATATAAGTTGGAGAGTACTACAACAGAAACTGAATTATTAGAGCTGATCGATAGGCTAAATAAGGACGATGATGTTAATGGTATTTTGGTACAGTTTCCGCTTCCTGAGCACATAAACAAACAAACTATCATTAATTTCATTAACCCAAATAAAGATGTTGATGGATTACATCCAATTAATGCGGGCAAATTAATGAATGGAATCGAAAGCTTAGTTCCCTGTACACCACAGGGCTCTCATATAATGTTAAAATCTACAGTAGATGATTTATCTGGGATGAATGCTGTTGTGATTGGCAGATCTAATTTAGTAGGAAAACCAATGTGTCAATTGTTAACAAACTCTAATTGTACAGTTACACAGGTTCATTCGAAAACGAGGAATATTGAGTCATACACGAAGAACGCAGATATACTTATTGCTGCCATTGGTATACCTAAATTTGTCAATGCTGATTGGGTTAGAGAAGGTTCTATAGTTATAGATGTTGGTATAAATAGAATAACTTATGAACGAGATGGGGAAACAAAAACTAAATTAGTCGGAGATGTGGATTTTAATGGGGTAATAGAAAAAGTTGCATATATTACACCTGTTCCAGGTGGAGTTGGTTTGATGACAGTAGCATGCCTAATGAATAACACGCTTAAGGCTACAAAATTTCAGATGGAATTGTGACTAACTGTTTTTTTTGTTTCTTTTTGCAAGTAATCTAAGCCTTAGAGAGTTGATTTTTATGAATCCACCAGCATCTGATTGATCGTAATCTGTATCACTATCCTCAAAGCTAACAAGATCAGTATCATAGAGTGAATGATTACTTTGCCTATTAGATATAAGTATATTACCTTTATATAATTTAAGAGTAATCTCTCCAGTGACGTATTTCTGGGATTCGTCAATTGCTTTTTGGAGCATCTCTCTTTCTGGCGAGAACCATAGCCCATTATATATTAACGTTGCATACTTTGGCATTAATTCATCTTTCAAATGCATTGTACCTGAGTCCAGAGTTAATTCTTCTATTGCTCTATGCGCCTTCAATAATATTGTTCCGCCGGGTGTTTCATAGATACCTCTACTTTTCATACCAACAAATCTATTTTCAATTAGATCTAATCTTCCAATTCCATTGTTTTTACCTAAGTCATTTAATTTTTCAAAAAGTGTAGCTGGGGATAGTTTTACACCACCAATTGATATTGGATCTCCACATTCAAAACCTATTGTAACTGTTGTTGGTGTATTATTTGCATCATCAATTGATAAGGTTCTTTGAAAAATATATTCTGGAGCTTCATTTTCTGGATTTTCAATTAATTTACCTTCTGATGAAGTGTGAAGAAGGTTAGCGTCAACCGAAAAAGGAGCTTCACCTTTTTTATCTTTTGGAATTGGGATCTGGTTTTGTTCAGCAAATTCAATTAATTTAGATCTTGATGTTAGTTCCCAATCTCTCCATGGAGCAATGACTTTTATTGATGGGTTCAAAGAATAATAACCAAGCTCAAATCTGACTTGGTCATTCCCTTTTCCTGTAGCTCCGTGACATACAGCATCTGCACCAGTTTCTTCTGCAATTTCTATTTGCCTTTTTGCAATTAATGGCCTTGCAATAGCTGTTCCCAGTAGATATTGACCTTCATAAAGAGTGTTTGCTCTAAACATTGGGAAAATATAATTTTTAACAAAATCTTCTCTTAGATCTTCTATGTAGATTTGTTTAACACCGAACATCTCCGCTTTTTTTCGAGCAGGTTCAATTTCTTCCCCTTGACCCAGGTCGGCAGTAAATGTTACCACTTCACAATTATATTGATTTTGTAACCATTTAAGTATTATCGACGTATCTAGACCGCCGGAATATGCTAACACTACTTTTTTTATATTATTTGTCATAACTGTAGATATAAAATATTAATTAATTAAAGTATATTACTTTTTATCTCGTAATCTTAATGTTTCAGACTTCAACTGACCGCAAGCTGCTAAAATATCTTGTCCTCTTGGTTTCCTTATTGGAGCTGATAATCCTGCATTATTTATTACGGCTGAAAACTTCTTTATTTGTTCCATATCCGAACAAATATAGTTAGAACCTGGCCATGGGTTAAACGGAATAAGATTAATTTTTGCTGGTATATTTCTAAGTAATTTTATTAGTGCCTTTGCGTCTGTCAAACTATCGTTAACATCCTTTAGCATTACATATTCAAAAGTAATTTTACTTGAGTTTTTTAGTCTTGGATAATTTTCGCATGCATTAATCAACTCTCTAATGGGGTATTTCTTGTTTATTGGAACTAGGATATCTCTTACTTCGTCATTTGTAGCATGTAAAGATACTGCAAGTGATACACCAATTTCATTACCAACCCTTTCAATAAATGGAACTATACCTGATGTAGAGAGTGTAACTCGTCTCTTAGAAAAAGCTAAACCGTCACAATCAGTCATTATTAATAGTGCTTTCTTTACATTATCAAAATTGTAAAGTGGCTCACCCATTCCCATCAGTACAACATTTGTAATCTTCCTTATGTTATTAGGGTTATTTCGATGCCAGTCATCTAGCCTATCTTTTGCAATTAACAATTGAGAAACAATCTCATCTGCTGTAAGATTTCTAACGAGTTTTTGCGTTCCAGTATGACAAAAAGAACAATTTAGCGTGCACCCAATTTGGCTAGATATACAAAGAGTTCCTCTGTTTTTCTCTGGAATAAATACAGTTTCAATTTGATTATTGGTGGAGTTGTTTTTAGATGCAAGATCTATTAACCATTTTATTGTACCATCACTCGATTCCTGCTCCATTGTTATTGAATCCCGCGTAAAGGTGTATTTTTTAGATAGCTCATTTAGAAGCTCTTTGGGCATATTTTTTATCTCAGAGAATTCCTTTACACCCCCTAGGAATGTCCAATTCCATAGTTGTTTTGTTCGCATAGAATTGTGCTTTGTTGGGATGTTATAATTTTTGAGATCTTCGAGAAGTTCAGATTGTAATTTACCATATACTGTCTGTAAATTACTTTTATCACCGCCCTTTGGCGGTAAATTTTCATGAACGGTGATCATCATTAAATCTTATAATGCTTTCACTTTGGAATTCAAGGACATATTGAGTCTAGTTCTTGAAGACTTCTAATTACGCCTTTCAGTGAGTAGTGATCAGTTGTATTTGTTCCAAATTCTGATGTACCTTTAATAATCATTTGGTAGCCTTTTTTCATTGCCTCAATGATTTTTTGCTCTTCATCTTCAGTAACTAACCAAGCTCGCTCTCGCGCTTCATCTGTTGCTAATCTGAATGTACTATTTAATATTTTAATTGATACAGAAGTCTCCCCTTTTAATTTATATCCAATATATAAGCTTGGCTGATTATAATTTTTTCCATTTAGTTTAATTTTTGATATAAAAAAATTTGGGTTCCAATTTCTATCGTTTGGATCTTGTTTAATGGGTGTGCTGGCAATATAGCAGAGTTTTTCGCCATTAATTTCATGTGCAAAGACTCGCCAATCACCAAATCTACTTTTTAATTGTGGCTCATTTACACTTGCAGCATATAAGTTTGTGACTAATAAAAAAGATATAAGTATAATACTGGAGTGTATTAGATTTTTTCTAGATATGCGCATAAATAACTAATCCCATAAACGTTATTAGAATAAAAAAAAATTATTTATTTTTAGTAAACAAATCTAATTATTGAGTGTTTCTATTTTGTTTTTTTTCCAATTGTTTTTAATCTATCGTACATTACGATTGCACCAGCTATTGCCACATTTAGTGAAAATTTTGTAGGTATTTTTATTATAAAATCACATTTTTGCAATGTATCTGGAGATAAAGAGCCTTTTTCTGGGCCCAAAATATACATAGCTTGTATTGGGTGGACAAAATTTGGCAAATCATCGGCATCATCAGTAATCTCAATACCAACCAATTTACATCCCTTGGGTATCATCATATCATCAATCTTTTGCCATTCGAAGTAGGGCAAATGCAAACCAGACTTCGACGTATCTGATTTATTTAATTTTGTAATATTTTCTTTTACTCTTTGATGTGGATTTACCGTGAAAACAGAGTTGGCTCCAAATGCATGAGCCGATCTAATCAAATTTCCAAGATTCATTGGTTTAGAGATATTCTGGACTCCAATTGAAAAATATCCACGTGCAATGATTGTTATATCTGTCATTTTTTTTCTGATCTGATATTATCTTCAATGTAGTCAATTTGATTTGCAAGATTGATATCTTTCTCCGTAATCATTCCTTCATCATGTGTTGTTAGCTCAATATGAACAATGTTATAGCTATTTGACCAATTCGGATGATGGTCTATTTTTTCTGCTTCAATTGCTACTTTATTCATGAATAACCAAGCAGTTTTGAAATCTTGAAACTTGAAATCTTTTACAAATTTAGTTTGTTCTGGATTTGTGGGCCAAGGCAATCTTTTTGATTTAACAGTCATAATTTACCTCAATTGTAATTTAATTTGATTATAAACATTCTCAAAATTGTTAGTTTGATTATATAATAATCATATAATGTACTTGATTTCCAGTTCTACAATCACTTATATATATAGTATAAGAAATTTTATGGAGACAAAAATGGAACCAAACACTTATAGTAAATCCACTCACACTGCTGCCGAAATTGATCAAGGGTTACGAACGTACATGTTGCGAGTATATAATTACATGGCTATTGGTCTTTTAATCACTGCTTTGGTAGCTTATTTTGCAGCTGTATCTGGTGTCTACATTGCTCTAGCACAAACTCCACTAATTTGGATAATCATGCTTGCACCTCTCGGGATGGTATTCTATCTTAGTGCGAGAATTTCAAGAATGTCTTTCAGTGCAGCACAAACATCTTTCTGGGTTTTCTCAGGTCTAATGGGATTATCATTGTCATATATTTTCCTTGCATATACAGGGAACAGTATCTCTCGCGTATTTTTAATAACTTCAGGTGCCTTTGGAGCTCTTAGTATCTATGGATATACTACGAAAAAAGATTTATCAGCATGGGGTGCTTTCTTATTTATGGGACTTATAGGGATTATTCTGGCTTCCATCGTAAATATATTTATTGGTTCAAGTGGAATGCAATTTGGAATATCTGTGTTAGGTGTTCTAATTTTTGCAGGGTTCACAGCATATGACACACAGCAAATAAAAGAAATCTATTATCAAGGCGATAGTCACGATATATCAGGTCGAAAAGCAATTATGGGTGCATTAAGATTGTATCTTGATTTTATCAACCTGTTTATATTGTTGCTTCAATTATTTGGACAAAGAAGATAGTAATTTAAATAATTCTATAGTTACTCTTATCTTTTTCTAAGATTTTTAAAACAAGGGGAAGTTCACTTCCCCTTTTTAATATCCGACCATCTGTACTTTTGATTTGATACATTCCTTGGGAGTTTTTTAGCTTTGGTATTTTACAAATACTAAACTGAGGTAATTCGTTTGTTTTCTTATACACAGAAAAAATGGCCTGATCATTTAAAGTATCAATTGTATAATCCTTCCATTCTCCTGACACGACTTTCCGTCCATATATAATTAGTATTGAATTAAGTTCCTCACGTGAAAATGCTGTAATTTTATTTTGTATATTTTTTTTTGGAGAATTTGAGGAATTCTCCCAATCGTTCTTTGTGTTTAAAGGTGAATATTTTTTTATATTTAAAATATTTGTCATCGAACCAATTTATATTGCTATTTTAAGTTTAGCATACATAAAAAAAATCACTATGAGAAAGATAATCTGTTGGAAAATAAATTATCATTACCCATATAAATAGAAACATTACTAAATTAATAAATAGGGAACTTTTGAGGGAAAAAATGGCAAAAAAACCGGTAAAAAAAGAATTCACAGCTGAGGTAAGTAGATTACTTCAGATTCTCACCCATTCTATATATTCAAATAAAGAAATATTTCTTCGTGAGCTAATATCAAATGCATCTGATGCCTGTGATAAATTAAGATACCTAGCAGCAAAACAGTCAGACCTCAAAACTGAAGATTTAAAAATAAATATCAAAATTGATGAAAAAGCTAAATCCATTACTATCTCTGATAATGGGATTGGGATGACATCTGAAGAGTTAGAGGAAAATCTTGGAACCATCGCAAAATCAGGAACAAAATCTTTTATTGAAAGTTTATCTGAAGATAAAAGTAGTACCATGCAAATTGGTCAATTTGGTATTGGTTTTTATTCTGCCTTCATTGTATCCAACAATGTAAAAGTGATTTCTAGGAAGTATGACTCTGAAGAGGTTAATTTATGGGCATCCGATGGAACAGGATCCTATTCAATCGAAAAATACACAAATGAGCATCCTATTGGTACAAGTATTATCATTGAGATAAATGAGGAATCAAAAGATTTTCTAGAATATGTCAATTTGAAAAGTATTATAACAAAATACTCAGATAATATAAACTTCCCAATTTTCATTATTGAACGTGATAGTAGCCCAGATGAACAAATTAATTCAGCAAGCGCAATCTGGATGAAGGCAAAGACAGACGTTACAGAGCAGCAATATCAGGAACATTATAATCTTATAAGTCACAATTTTGACAAACCATTATCAACAATACATTACAAAGCTGAGGGTAGATATGAGTATAATGTTCTATTATATATACCTTCAGCCAGACCATTTGACTTATTTGATCAACAAAGAAAAGCTAAGTTAAAGCTCTACGTAAAAAGAGTATTAATCAGTGAAGATACCGAGGTTATTCCAGCATATTTTAGATTTGTAAGCGGTGTAATTGATTGTGCAGATATTCCTCTTACAGTAAGTCGAGAAGTACTTCAAGAAAACCATATACTATTATCAATAAAAAATGCTGTAAAAAACAGAATTATTTCTACGCTTACAAAAATGGCTAAGGATGAAAATGAAACTTATGAAACCTTATGGAGGACATTCGGTGCTGTCATAAAAGAAGGTATTTATGAAGATTTTGAAAAAAAGAGCGAGCTACTAAAATTATTTAGATTTAATTCTACAAAATCTGATGAAGAATTAAGGTCGCTTGATCAATATATCAAAGATCTTAAAGAGGGTCAGAAATCTATTTATTATATGACTGCAGATGATTTTGAATCCGCGATTGCTAACCCAATATTGGAAGGCTTTAAGGCGAGAGATGTTGAAGTAATAATTCTTACTGATCCAGTGGATAGTTTTTGGACTACAGTTCAAAATTTATATGAAAATTATGAATTAAAGCATGTAGCTCATGCAAAAGATGAAATAGCTGATATAGATATCACCGATAAATCTCATAAAAGAAATAATAAAAAGGATAACAGCTCTAATGTATCCGATCTGCTGCCACTAATATCAAAGATTTTAGTAGATAATGTAAGTGAAGTAAGGAGTAATGCGAGTCTGGTTGATAGTCCAGCTTGCATTGCAATTGCAGATAATGGCTATGATAAGACGATGCAAAAGATACTAAATGAGCGCCAAGGATTTCAAGTAAGTAAACCTGTACTAGAAATTAATCCAAATCACCCTATCTTCGGGTTAATCCAGAAGAAAGCAAAAAATAATAAATCTAAACAAGTAGAAACCTTAGTAAGGGTGCTACTGGATTATGCTTTAATTATGGATGGTGAGAAACCCCATAATATAAAAACATTCGGAAAAGACATACTTGAGTTATTGAATAATGTAAATTAAGGATTCGATCGCTTATAACTCAAAATGCCATATTTAATAATGAATTGATAGGGAGTCTCTAATATCCCCTGATTTTGGAGGTATAAACTTGGTTAAATCAATGCCAACAACTGCTGATTTGTATTCAGCAAATGTCGGAGTTCTTCCTAAGATTGCTGATAATACAACAACTGGAGTAGAGGCTAATAGTGACTCACCCTTTTTGGCATTTGAGTCTTCTACAACACGACCTTTGAACAACCTTGTTGATGTTGCAAGGACAGTATCGCCTTTCTCAGCTTTTTCTTGGTTACCCATACATAAATTACAACCTGGCCTCTCTAAATAAAGTATATTTTTGTATTCTGTACGCGCTGTATTCTTTGGATTTGTATCATCAAATTCAAATCCTGAGTATTTTTGCAGAATCTCCCAATCACCTTCTTCAGTTAGCTCATCTATAATATTGTATGTCGGCGCCGTAACAACTAGTGGTGCGTTAAATTTAACTCCACCCTCAGCTTTTTCAAGATTCCTTAGCATTTTTGCTACAATTTTAAGATCGCCCTTATGAACCATGCAAGATCCAACAAATCCAAGGTCTACCTTCTTTTCAGCTTTATAATAAGAAATCGGTCTGATTGTATCGTGAGTATATCTCTTTGATATATCGATATTTTCAACATCTGGGTCCGCGATCATTGGTTCAACTATTTTGTCAAGATCAACAACTACTTCTGCGTAATATTTTGCATTTGCATCAGGCTTTAATGTTGGTTTTTCATTTGTTTTTATTTGATTAATTCTTTTGGTAGCAATGTTAACTAGATTATTGAGCATGCCACTTGAGTTATCCATACCTTTCTCAATCATAGTTTTTATTCTAGATATTGCTATTTGAAGTGACTCAATTAAGGTTTCATCATTTGAAATACAAATTGCAGCTTTTGCTTTCATTTCTGCAGACCAATCTGTAAATGTAAATGCCTGATCTGCAAGTAGTGTACCAATATGTACCTCAATTATTCTACCTTGGAACACATTTTCATCAAATTGCTCAAGCATTTGAGCTTGTGTTGCGTGAACAACATCTCTAAAATCCATATGGCTTTCCATTTTACCTTTGAAAGTAACTTTAACAGACTCTGGGATAGGCATTGAAGCTTCACCAGTTGCTAATGCAAGGGCTACCGTTCCTGAGTCAGCACCAAAAGCGACACCTTTTGACATTCTTGTATGAGAGTCACCTCCTATAATTATTGACCAATCATCAACGGTTATGTCGTTAAGAACTTTGTGAATAACATCAGTCATGGGGTGATAATTATCTTTTGGATCACGGCCTGTAATGAGCCCAAATTGATTCATAAATTTCATTAATTTTGGAGTGTTTTGTTGGGCTTTTAGGTCCCAAACTGATGCTGTATGGCATCCTGATTGATATGCGCCATCTATGGTAGGCGCAATAGTTGTTGCTGCCATTGCTTCTAATTCTTGTACGGTCATTGGACCAGTAGTATCTTGCGAACCAACTATATTTACCTTCACCCTCACATCAGAACCTGCATGTAGGGTAATTTTATCATCAACACCAATTGCATTAGCGTTAAATATTTTCTCTACTGCAGTCATTCCTTGATTTGGAATTGATACAATATTTGTTTCTGCATAGGGTGAATTCAAACTAATTTTTAAGATCTGACATGCAAGATTTTGAAGTTTTTTCCCAAATACAACTGCATATGAGCCACCTGCTCTGATAAAATCGAGATTCTGTTGTGTAAATGAAGATGATATATCAACTAATTCTTTTTGACCTGTTTCATTATAGAGTTTCTTTGTTTTTGTATTAATTTTTAGTACAGTACCAGTATCAACTGTGTAAGTTTGTGTGAGAACAGGGTTTCCGTCATTGTTTAATATTGGATGTCCATTATTATCAAGAGCCTTAATCCAATTCTTTAAGTTGATACCGATGCCACCAGTAACCTCAACAGTTGTTTGAAATATTGGTGAGATTCCGTATGAACCTGCAACGATAGGTGCAAAATTTACAAATGGCACATATGGGCTTGCTTTTTTCCCAGTCCATAAGGCTGCATTATTCACACCAGACATGCGAGATGAACCAACTCCCATAGTACCCTTTTCGGCTATGAGCATAATTCGTTTGTCTGGGTGTTTGTTTTTTAGTTCAAGAATTTTAGATTGTGCCTCATCAGAAATAAAACATTTTCCATGTAATTCTCTATCTGCTCTTGAATGGGCCTGATTTCCAGGAGAGAGTAGATCCGTTGAAATATCACCCTCTGCAGCAATGTAGGTTACCACGTCTATTCCTTCTTCAACATCAGGAAGGTTTGTGAAGAACTCAGCATGGGCATAGCTTTGTAGGATATCTGTTGCAATTTTATTACCATTTTCATAAGCTTGTTTGAGTCTCTCTATATCTGCATCATATAAAAACACCTGACTTTTGAGAATATTACTGGACTGATGAGCTGTCTCTTCATTGTTACTTAATGCAAGATCAATTAGGACTTTGATGGATGGGCCACCTTTCATATGAGATAATAATTCAAAAGCAAATTTATTATCTATTTCTGGAATCTGAAGTGAGCCCAATATGATTTCTTTTAGAAACTTTGCTTTCTCTTTTGCTGCACCAGTTGTACCCGGCAACGTATTGTAAATTAGATGATTTAAGCAATCTTTTTTATGATTAGTATTTTGTTTTATGTGGCTAATTAGTTCTATAACTGTTTGACTATCTTCAATTGGTTTTGGATTAAGACCCTCTTTTTTTCGTGTCCCTATTTCTTTTAAATAATTTTCATATGCACTCATTTTTTGCTCATTTTTTATCTTCTAATTAACCTAAATTTTTATATTGTTTTACCATGATAGAAAAGACATTCAAGTATATTTTGATCGTGTAAGTATTTAATGTTATCTATATAATTATAAATAAACAAACACAATTTTATGCTTATGAAATTACACATACAAGGTTTGAATTTTTCTTATGGAGAAAAAAAAGTTTTTGAAGATACTAACATTGATCTTTCAGCTGATAAAATAACAGTGCTTTTTGGTAAGAATGGAACAGGAAAGTCGACTTTGTTAAAGTTGATCGCAGGGATAGAAAGGTGTGATGAAGGTGATATTTTATTTTCAGATAAAAATGGTTCAATTTTCGCACCAAAAGGAATGATTGCGTATCTTGGCCATAAATTAGTTTTAAAAGAAGAACTAACAGTTGAACAAAATATTTCTTTTTGGAGTGATTTTTATCAAAATACTTTGGATGAAAATAATTTTCGACTCTTAGAAATAGACAGATTAAGATATTTGAATGTATCAGAGTTATCTCAGGGACAAAAGAAGAAGCTTGCCTTCATGAGGGTGCTTTTATCAAACAAACCAATTTGGTTATTAGATGAACCTCTGTCTAATCTCGACATGGATTCAACAGAAACAATTAAAAAACTTATTTCAGATCGTATATCAGCAGATAATTTGGTTTTAGTTACCTCACATACAAAATCAATTTTTTCAAAAGAACAAATCATTACTCTTGGCAATTAAAAATATGAACCATATAGTCCCAATAATAAAAAGAGATCTCCATATTTACTTTAGAAATAAATCATCAATATTAATAGCCATTATTTTTTTTCTTGTTGTGACCTCCATACTTCCAATTGGGATAGGACCAGATATCAAAGTACTTGAATCAATATCCCCTGGGTTACTCTGGATTGCATTTTTTTTGTCGATTTTATTAAATATAAGTATTGTTTTTGAGAATGATTTTAAGGATGGTTCTTTGGATTTAATTTTAATCGAGTCTGAATTACCCGAGTTAGCCATTATTAGTAAGATCATCAGCTTCTGGCTAATTGTAGTTCTACCCTTAGTGATTTTTTTACCACTTGGGGGGATTATTTTAAATCTACCATTAGGTAATATTAAGCAAATAATTTTAATGATAATTATAAGTAGTCCCTTTATGATTTTGATCGCTTCTATGGGCTCTGCAATGGCATTGCGTGTATCAAATCCTAGCTTACTAATAACAATATTGATAATACCATTTTATATTCCCATATTAATTTTTGGTACTTTACCTTTTATTGAAAATGATATTATGAATTTTAGTTTTTCTAGATCACTTATGCTTTTAACTTCTGCATCAATCTTCGCAATTGTATTTGTGCCATATTTATTGATATATGTACTAAAAGTTAATTCTGATTGAGGTTTAATTTGAAAGTTTTTAATCCAAATCGACTACTAAATCTAATCAATAAGTTTGTTTTGTACATATTTATTCTAGGTTGTCTTTTCCTTGCATTTGGTTTTTATTATGTTTTCTTTATATCACCAAATGATTACCAGCAGGGCATCATGGTAAAAATTATGTATATTCATGTTCCATCTGCTTGGTTGAGTATGGGAATTTATACCTCAATTGCTATTGCAAATTTATTATTTTTGATAAGAAAAATACCAACGGCTTCAATAATTGCAAAAGCATCTGCACCTTTAGGATTGATTTTTACACTTATTGTTCTTATATCTGGCATATTTTGGGGAAGGCCAATGTGGGGTGTATGGTGGGTTTGGGATGCACGTTTAACATCCATGTTGGTGCTGTTGTTTATTTATCTCGGCTTAATATTGATTTACAGGATGGAAAATGGTGAAAATAAATACTCAAAAATTGCTGCGGTTTACTCAATACTAGGACTTATTAATATTCCAATAATTAAATTTTCAGTTGATTGGTGGAATACATTACATCAGCCAGCAAGTGTATTAAGACTTGATGGTCCCACAATACATACGAGTATGTTATATCCATTATTGATTGTTTTTCTTGGTTTTATATTCTTATTCTTATATTACTTATTGTTGTCTATAAAGATTGAACTGCTTGAAAACAAATTCAGACAATCCAAAGCAAATTAAGAGGTTAGATATAATTGATGGAAAATTACTATCTATATTTTATTTTATTTTCATACTGTACTGCAATTATTCTTATATCAATTTATCATATTCATTTGAATAAAAGACTCAAAAAGATTAACTCAATGAATGATAGTGGAAGGGAGAGGCGTGAAAAAAGGAAATAAAAAGAATTTCTTCTATTTAATCCCATTATTCTTATTTCTTATACTTATCTATTTTTTTTATGATAGTTTGCAGAGAGATAATAATAATCTTATCCAGAAGAATAGCTCAGTTTTTACAGGGAAAGCTTTCCCTAAAATTGAATATCAAGATGTAGAGCTAGATGGAACAATATATTCAGGTTTTGGTAATATTGATTTTCAAAAAAATGAAATTTCTTTAGTTAATATTTGGGCATCTTGGTGTACTCCTTGTAGAGCTGAACATGAGTATTTGATGGAACTTAGTGATTTATCTATTCCAATATATGGGATTAATTACAGAGATAAATATGAAAATGCTGATAGTTTTTTGAAAGAATTAGGAAACCCATATTCAGGTATAGGCTTTGATTTGGATGGAGTGTCTGCAGTGACATTGGGAATATTTGGTGTGCCAGAAACTATTATTGTTGGGAGAGAAGGTAATATTGTAAAGAAGTATCTCGGACCTATCACTCCCATTCAAGCTGAAGAAATTAAATCCATGTGGATGGGTATTTAATAAATTAAGTGTAAGAGTAGAATTTATAGCTTATAATTAAAACGTTATATTAAATAAAAAAAGGGATAAGAAATATGATTTATGAGATTAGGGTATATCATTGTACACCAGGAAAATTACCAAAGGTCTTGGACAGATTTGAGAATGTTGTTTTCGGTTTTTGGGAAAAATATGGAATTAAATCAGTTGGTTTCTGGACTACTCTTATTGGGGAGTCGAATATGGATGTTACTTATTTGCTTGAATGGAACTCACTTGCTGAGCGTGAAGAAAAATGGAATGCATTCCAAGCAGACCCAGAATGGATTAAAGCGAGAGCAGCAACAGAACCTGATGGACCACTCGTATCTTCATATTCAAACCAGATTTTGCAACCTACAAAATTTTCAAAATTAAAATAATATAATTAAATGGAGGAATAAATGTCAACAAAGCTGGACTCTAAAACAGCAGAACATTCTTCAGAAAGAAAAATTGCGGACCATAAAATCGTTCTAGAAAATGATGAGATTATTGTAACTCATTGGACTTTTAAACCAGGTGAACAAACAGGATGGCATTTGCATGAAATGGATTATATGCCAATTCAATTGTCAACAGGAAAATTAATGTTTGAATTTCCAGATGGCACAACAAAAGAAATAAATTATATTCCAAAAACCACTTCTCTTGTTAAGGCGCCATTAGAACATAATGCGATAAACACAAGCAATGAAGACGTTGTTGCTCTTGAAATAGAATTTAAGAAATAAAATTGTTACTATCAATATGTCTGAAGAAAATAAACTACATAGTAAAGTAGCGGTAATTACTGGTGCAGCTCAAGGGTTGGGCGAAGCAATAGCAAAGGAATTCGCCAGGCAGGCGGCCAAAGTTATTTTAGTAGATATAAATGAACAAGAAATCAAAAGGGTAAAATCTGAAATAGAGGATGAACAGTTGGTCGCTGACATATGTATAACGGATGTTTGTAATTCAAAAGCTGTAAATGAAACATTCAAAGACATAATAAAAAAATATAAGAAGATAGATATTTTGGTTAACGGCGTGGGTGGATTCCATAAGTTTGATAAACTGACTGATATTGATGACGCAGAGTGGCATAAAGTAATTAATACTAATCTTAATTCTGCATTCTATTGTACAAGAGCTGTGATGGAATCAATGGAAAAAAATAAGTTTGGCAGGATAATTAACATCTCATCAGGAGCAGGCATAGCTCCAAACCCACACGCACCATCCTACGTACCATATGGCGCTGCAAAAGCTGGTCTTTTAGGAATGACTAAACTACTAGCGCGAGATGCAGGAGAATATGGAATAACAGTTAATGCTATAGCACCTGGTACGGCATTGACTCCACGTGTAAGGAGAGTAAGAAATGAAGAAAGTATCAGAAATATTGCACAAATGAATCCGATGAGAAATTTAATTGAACCGATTGATTGTGCTAAAGCTGCACTTTTTTTGGCATCTGAAGATGCAAGGTATGTTACTGGTATTACTATGATGGTAAATGCTGGTAATCTAATTTTTTAATTTAAAGTTTGACCCAATCTTTGCTCTTAATTGATTTGTCCATTGCTTCTAGTATTGCGACATTTTCAATCTTTTGATCATCAGTAAATCTATACTCAATTTTGCCTCTAATAGCTCTAGACCAATCTTCAAGATTTCTTTTAATTGTATCTGTTGCTGGGAATAGTTCTTTAACTGGATCATCTCCAATTAGACAATACGTTAGTTCATTTTCAGCTTTATACATAGGATGTTTTAAGTCCCTTACTTCAGCCCACATTTTATCTCCAAATGCACTTATTCGGCAGTAATATGGTGTTTTAGAAATAACAGATAATTGACCTGTAGCACCATTTTTAAATTTTAGCATTAACACAGATAAGTCGCCGGTTTCAAAATCTAAAACTTGACTGGATGATTGAGCGAATAAACCATCAACGCTTCCAAACATTGAAATAAATAGATCAGTCATATGAACACCGGTTCCAGTCATGCCACCAGCTGGAGCTTCTTGATTAGATCCTCGCCAATTGTTTGGTTCCAGTGCTGCAAGTATATCGTGGGACCAGTTTGCTTCAATATGCATTTTTTCTCCGAACTTTTTATCCTCTATCAGTGATTTAAGTCTTTCCATAGCCGGGTCAAATCTTCGCTCATGACCAATCCCTAGAACTAACCCAGCGTTTTTTGATGCTTGAATAATTTTTTCTGCTGATTTTTTTGTTAAGGTTATCGGTTTTTCACAGAATACTTGCTTATTGGAATGTATGGCTTGCAAGACTTGTTCTTCATGTTGTGTATTTGGAGTGCATATTATTATCGCATCGATAGAGTCATCCTTTAGCATATCTTGGTATGTATCGAAAAATATTATATTGTTTTCACTCAAAAAACTGCGATGTTTTTCTTTACTTCTTGAGGATGCTGCAACAACCCTTATATCATCACTATTCTCAAGGGTTTTTATGATAATCTTACCCCACCAACCTAAGCCTAAAAGACCTGCCTTTATCATTTTTCACCTACTAACTGAATATCATTATTGTTATTGAAACTGCTTAATATTATAGTATCAACTATAATTTAGCAATTAAGTTGGAGATTAATATGAAAGCTTTAGTTCTTGAGTCAAGAGGTGCCCCTTTTGTTTATAAAGATGTTAGTGACCCAAAACCAAATGATAATGAAGCGGTTGCAAGAATTATTGCTTGTGGCTCAGGGTTGACAATTCAGCATGTAAGGGCTGGTAGAATTAAAGTGGATTATCCAAGAATAATTGGTCATGAGATTACTGCGGTCATTGAAGAAGTAGGAAAAAATGTGACAAATGTAAAAGTTGGTGATGCAGTTACGGCATACTTTTATTTAACATGTGGTCATTGTAAATGGTGTCAAAATAATAGAGAAACATTGTGTGAAAATTTTGGAGGGTATGTTGGTAGGGAAGTAGATGGTGCATATGCAGAGTATATGAAGTTACCATCACAAAATTTTTTAAAAATACCTGATGGACTTGATTGGAAGAATAATCCAGCTGAGGTTGCTGTAATTTGCGATGCAATAGCAACACCATTTAAAGTTATAAGACACGCATCTGTAAAAACTCAAGATACTGTTGCAGTGATTGGAGCGGGAGGCGGACTTGGGATTCATATGGTAATGATGGCAAAATGGGCACATAGTAATGTTATTGCAGTCGATGTAGCAAGTGATAAATTTGATGCATGTAAAAAAGCAGGGGCTGACCTTTGCATAAACCCAAGGGAACATAATGATAATCAAGTCTTCTATGATTATACAAATGGAATGGGCGTAGATGTTGTTATTGACTTTGTATCAAGCACTGAGTCATTGAACCTAGGATTTTCTATTTTAGGCCGTGGTGGCAGATTAGTGACGCTAGGAGGAGGAGGTCCTCAGAATGTTGTTAATGCCTATGCTGGTGATCTTCTTAATAAAGAAGCAGTTGTCATGGGAAGTCGATATGCAACTAAACAAGAGGTGATAGACTCACTTGAATTAGTAGCGAGAGGTGATGTGTGGCCGCTAGTGACAGATATTAGAAATATGAAAGAAGCTGAGCAGCTTCATAAACTAGTAGAAGATGCAAAAGTTACAGGTAGAGCTGCTTTACTAATTAAATAATAAAACAAACTATGAGGTGTTATGAATACAATGAATGTGTATCTATCTGGAGAAATCCATACTGATTGGCGTGAACAGCTAATTGATTTAACAAAAAAAAGGGGTCTTAATGTAGAATTTTCTGGCCCTGTCACTATTCACGAAAATAGTGATGATTGCGGTGTTAATATTTTGGGACCAGAGCCTAATTCTTTTTGGCATGACCACAAGGGGGCTAAGATAAATGCAATCCGAACAAGAAATTTAATCCAAAAAGCAGACTTGGTTGTGGTGAGATTTGGTGAAAAATATAAGCAATGGAATGCCGCTTTTGATGCTGGTTATGCTTCCGGACTAAACAAAGCATTGATAATAATGCATGATGAACAGCATGCACATGCCCTAAAAGAAGTTGATGCAGCAAGTTTAGCTGTCACATCAACACCTGAACAAGTGGTCAAGATCATAGAGTATGTTATGAATGGTAGTTTAGATAATTAGTTAAAAGTATATTTTATTAGAATTCTTTGTGATGTAAATTCTATGAATTTATGAAATAAAATACCTATAATAGCTAGTAAAAATAAACAAGCAAACATGCGTGGTATATTTAAACGGTATCCTGCTTCTAAAATTCTGAAAGCAAGACCCGACTCAGAGCCTCCGCTTCCAGCCGCAAATTCTGCCACTATCGCTCCAATTAGTGAAAGCCCTGCTGATACTTTTAACCCTGCTACTACACTCGGTATTGAATTGGGGACTCTCAGATGAACTAAGGTTTTGAATTTGGAAGCTTTATATAATTTAAACAAATCAATTAAATCTGCATTAATAGAATTCAAACCAAAAATAGAATTTGTTAAAACAGGAAAAAATGCAACCAACCAAACGCAAATTAGTAATGCTACTTTTGTACTATCCACGTAAATAACTATTAATGGTGCTATTGCTACTATGGGTGTAACTTGTAAAATAATTGCAAGCGGCAAGACTGTACTTTGTATTATTTTTGAGTAACTCATAACTAATGCAATGAATATTCCTCCAGTTGAAGCGAGCAAGAAGCCTAAAAAAGCAACTTCAAGTGTATTAGTCATTGCAGGAAGCAGAATAGGCCAATCATTGACTAGCGTTATTATAATGAATGAAGGTGAAGGAAGTATATATTGAGGTACTTGATAATATCTGATACAAATTTCCCAAAAAATCATCAATGATAAAATCACAATCATTGAAGAAAATTTTAATATTGTTACACTAAGTATATTTTTATTTTTCATAAATATGTGTGTTTATGGGTAATGAGTTCTTAATTTTTGATAAATTCTTGAGTAAATATATCGTCAATATTTTCAAGCTCTTTAACTACATCATACTCTAACATTTTTTTATAAAATGCTTGGACTCGGTTTGATGAAAAATAACCTATCCCATTTTCTAGTGTATCATCTGACTCGATTATCCCATATTCTTTGAGTTTGCTTATGGAATAATTAATTTTTCCATCAGTCATATCAGGGTTCTCTATTTTGATTAGTTTATTTGCTTTTGTAGAATCGCCATAGAGGTATTTTTCCCAACCAATCTTTGATGCATCAATAAAACATTGAATATCCTCTGGTCTGTTTGTGATAGTTTCATCAAGAACTTCTATGGTTGTTGCGTATGTATTAAAACCATGATCAGCTAATAAGAATATATTTGGTTCAACTCCTAATTCTTTCTTTATAACGTAAGGTTCAGACGTCAGGTATCCCTGTTGAGCGGAATTAATATTTGCAAGGAATGGACTTGGATTAAAAAGATATGGCCTTCTTTTAGATGACTGAAATCCATATTCCTCTTCCATCCACTTGTAGAATGTTACAAGACCCAAATCGCTAATGAATATTGGGTCTGCATTTTTAATACTTTCCCAATTTTTTAAGTCACCATCGGGATGAGAAATAATTATTTGAGGATCTTTTTGGAAAAAAGATGCTACCATTTTGATTGGGATATTTTCAGAGCGTGCATTTATTAACTGTATAAGATTACCTCCCATATAAAGGTCAATTTTCTTTGTTATTAATTTTGCTCTATTGTTGCTATTAGGGCCACCTTGAACGATTTCAAGATCTAAGCCACAATTTGAATATTCATTATCGGCTAATGCTTGATAGAATCCACCATGCTCTGGTTGAGCAACCCAATTTGTAGCAAATATCATCTTATTATTTGCATGTGCACTATCAATGAGGAATATTAGTATTAAAGTAATTAATGTTTTCATTGGCTATTTCATATTGTTTTGTAATCTGTTAAGGTTTATTTATTAATATAACATAATGATTTTTTTCCAATTAACAATTGGAGTTTTATTTTTTAAATTAGAGATCATTAAGAAAAAATAAATTACCACAGAACATTATACGTTTAATGTATTTATATTTGCCAATCGCTGAAGTTTCCGTAAATCTTTTCGTAATATTTGGAATGGGTGGTGCAGTAGGTATTTTATCAGGAATGTTTGGTGTTGGTGGTGGGTTTTTGATGACACCCCTTTTGATATTTTATGGGATACCACCAATCGTTGCTGTCGCAACTGAAGCTAATCAAATTGTTGCATCCTCAATTTCTGGTGCATTCGCCCATTGGAGAAGAAAAGCAGTTGACTTCAAAATGGGTACAATTCTTCTTTTAGGGGGTATTATTGGTTCCTTCATTGGGATTGAGTTATTCGTTTTTTTAAAAGATCTAGGACAAATTGATTTAATTATTTCTCTATCATATGTAATTTTATTGGGTGCAATCGGAACGCTCATATTCATTGAGGGGATGAGGTCAATAATTGCTCATCGAAATGAAACATTAGTTCAAGTAAAAAAACGAAAAGACAGAACATGGGTTCACAGTCTGCCTATGAGAGTTAGATTCAAAAAGTCTGGCTTATATATAAGTATAATTCCTCCTATTGTAATTGGTCTTGCTGTTGGCATTATGGCATCAATTATGGGTGTTGGTGGCGGATTTATTATGGTCCCGGCAATGATCTATTTATTACATATGCCAACTAATGTTGTTATTGGAACATCTCTATATCAGATCATATTTGTAACAAGTTTAGTTACAGTTCTCCATGCATATGAGAATCAGACAGTTGATGTGATGTTAGCTATGATTCTAATGAGTGGTGGGGTTGTGGGAGCGCAAATTGGTGCAGCTTTGGGTCATAAATTAAAAGCTGAGCAACTTAGATTTTTATTGGGAATATTAATATTAGCTGTTTGTGCGAAAATGTTAATTGAATTAGCTGTTGAACCAAAAGATATATATGTGATTACAGATGCTATTTAATAAATTCAAACTTTCTTTGATGGCTCTTATGATATTATTTGGATTAAATCAATTATCTCATGCTGCTCTTTCTGAAAATGATTTGGTCACACAAATTGACGATCAGCATATACAAATAGGATCAAATTTCTTCGGCGAAGAATTACTCGTTTTTGGCGCTATGAGTGGACAAGATTTATCAAAATCTGACATTATAATTAAAGTTGAGGGAGTATCAAAGTCCTTATCAGTCAGAGAAAAAAAAAATAAATACGGCATCTGGATTAATGATGCTGAAATGGTAATTGATAATATCCCAAGCTTCTATGCAATTTATAGTAATAGGAATATTAGGCGAATTACATCCGAGAGTTTATTAAAAGAACAGCTTATTGGGATATCAAACCTTAATTTTAAGAGTGATTTTGATTCAGACAGATCAAAGATTATTGATCAAGCAATTATAAAAAAAAATAAAGAAAAAGGGATATTCATAGAAAAATTTACAGGTATCAGAATTATTGGAGATAGACTATTTCGTTCCTCAATTGAATTACCACAGGATATCAAGGAAGGAACTTATGAAGTCTCTATATATTTCTTTGAAGATCAGCAATTAGTTGACAAGGATACATCAAATGTCTTTGTAAACAAAACACAATCCGGCAAGTTTATTTATAACCAAGCTAATGAAAATCCATTATTATATGGAGTATTTTCAGTGCTTATAGCATGGGCAGCAGGTCTATTAGTCGCTGGAATTTCAAGAGTTAGATAAGCAATGACTCTAGTCTACTTTTGTACCAATTATTTCAGTTAGCGAGTGAACACCAAGTCTTTTTATTTCATTGTGAAGTTCTCTCTTAATATTGTTAATTAGAGCAGGGCCTTCATAAATCATCGCGGTGTACAGCTGAATTAAAGAAGCGCCATACATCATCTTTTCAATGACATCCTGACCTGTAAAAATACCACCCACTCCTATTATTGGCAACTCCCCATTACTTAATTTGTATACATCTTTTATCATCATAGTAGATTTTTTCATAAGTGGTTTTCCTGATAAACCTCCATCTTCTGAAGAATGTTTTATACTTTTTAGTTTATCCCTTGAAATAGTTGTATTTGATATGATCAAACCATCAATATTATACTCTATACAGCCAGATACAATTTTTTTGAGATCATTTTTTGATAATTCTGGAGCAAGTTTTATCAAGATAGGGGTATTGAGTCCATTTTTCTTCATCTCAGAGATTGTTTTTAGAAGTAAATTAAAATTTTCACCTTTCTGTAAATTTCTCAACCCAACTGTGTTGGGAGATGAAATATTTATAGTCAAATAATCTGCAATTTTTGCAAACTTATTTACACCGAGAACATAGTCATTAATTTTATCCTGAGAGTCTCTATTTGCACCAACATTGATACCAATAATACCTTTCTTTTGAAGAATATTTAGCCTCTTAAAAATTACATCCATACCATCATTATTAAAGCCAAGCCGGTTTATAATTGCGTTGTCTTCTTCTAGTCTAAAAACTCTAGGTTTTGGATTTCCCTCTTGAGGCTTTGGAGTAATAGTCCCCACTTCGGTGAAGCCAAAACCTGAAGATAGAATTTCATTTGGTACCTCACCATTTTTATCAAAACCGGCAGCAAGCCCAATTGGATTTTTGAATTCTCTATTAAAAATTGTTTGTGAGAAACTTTTACTATCTTCTATCGGTGGTTGTCTTACACCTAATTTTATTGATGATATAGCGAGCTGGTGAGCCTTTTCTGGTTCGATAAGAAAAGCTAATTTTCTAAATTTTTTGTAATAACTCATGAATTATTTATAAATTTACCTTCAAGTGCATTTTCAATCAAATCTTGTGTATTTTCGATACCATATAATAAAACAAAAGATCCAAATCTAGGTCCATCCTTCTGACCTAATAAAACTTCGTATATTGCACTAAACCAGTTTCGTAAAGGTTCAAACTCATGTTCTTTCCCGATTCTATAAATTTCAGTTTGTATATTTTCAGGATCGAGCTCACCATTAAAGTTATCTAAAACATCTTTTAATTCCATTAGGGCTAACTTCTCTTTGTCACTTGGTGTCCTATAGGTTTTATTAGGTTTAACAAAATCATTAAAGTAATTGATAGCAAAACCAATCATATTATCTATCAAAATCTCATTACCTAGTAACAAGTCTGCATCATAATAATTTTTTAAAAACCCCCACAGTATCTCCTTATTTATAGAATTTGATGCACTTACCAGGTTCAGTAATAAAGAAAATTGAATATCTATTGAATCATTTGGAGGGTTACCGCTGTGTATGTGCCAGACTGGATTCTCATAATTTATAACCATCTCTTCTTTTAGTGTCTTGGTATAGTTTTTGAGATGAGCGCTATATTCATCCATATTTTTTGGGATAACATCAAAATATAATCTTTTAGCTTTTCTTGGCGATTGATACATAAAAAGTGATAAGCTATCTTGTGATCCATACTTCAACCATTCATCAATTGATAATCCATTCCCACGGGATTTTGATATTTTCTCACCATTTTCATCCAGAAATAATTCATAATTGAAACCTTCGGGAGGCTCTCCTCCAATCGCTTTACAAATTTGGCTACTGAGTTTAACTGAGTCAATAAGGTCTTTTCCTGACATCTCATAATTAATTGACAGTGCTTTCCATCTCATGGCCCAGTCAGCTCTCCATTGCAGCTTAACGTTCCCATTAAGTATATCTGTTTCAGTCTCTTTGCCTGTTATTGGGTTTGTATAACTAATTGTGTAATCAATTGGGTTGATTTCATTTATCTTAACCTGAAACACTTGTCTAGTTTCTTTACATATAGGAAGAAACGGACTATAACTTGCCTTTCTTTCATCCCCAAGTATCGGCTTTACAATATTAAGTATCTTTTCATGGTTGAGTAGAATTTCAATGAGGACTTTATTAAACTTTCCCTCTTTATAATAGTCAGTTGAACTAATAAATTCATATTCAAATGAAAAATCATCTAAGAATTTTTTTAACCTGTTATTATTATGTTCTCCAAAACTAGTATAAAGTCCAAAAGGATCTGGTACTTCAGTAAGAGGTTTACCAATATGTTTTGACGTGGAGTCTTGATTTGGTATGTTATCTGGGACTTTCCTGAGTGCATCCATATCATCGGAGAAGCATATAAGTTTTGATTTTACCTTGTTGTTTGTGAGTACCTTAAACGCATTTTGAACCATCAATGTCCTCGCTACTTCACCAAAAGTTCCAATGTGTGGCAATCCAGATGGACCATACCCTGTCTCAAAAATAACTGTATCAGTTTTTACATCTTTTGTTTTTTCGATTACTTTTTGTGCCTCAACAAACGGCCATGCTTTTATATCGCTGAAGTCTACCATTAATATTTGACGCTAAAAAAAAATTTAATCATGAAAATGTTTTGACAACTTTAGTCCTTGAGACTGATAAGTTGAACCAATATCCGTACCATACAACTTTGATGGAGGTTCTGCAAGTTTCTCATATTTTAATCTTGCAATTATTTGATTATCTTCAATATAAAATGGTACATCGAGACTTCTAACTTCCAAAACGCCTTTACTTCCTTTACTTAAATCTTCAGCATCACCGAAGCCAGGATCAAAAAAGCCCGCATAATGAACTCTTAGTTCACCCATAGATGGATCTATTGGGACCATTTCAGCAGCATATTCTGCTGGTATTCTTACATATTCACTTGAAGCTAAAATATAAAATTCATTTGGATCTAATACCAATCTTTTTTTATCGTTTTCATATATTGGATCCCAATATTCATTCTTATTATAATAGCCAATCCTATCCAGATCGATTGGAGGAGTGTAATGCTTTGCCTTGTATCCGATTATTTTATCAGAGCTGGTTAAGGATACTCCAAGTTGGAGTCCATCTAATATCCTTGCAACACCGTTTACAAGACCAAATCCATTATATTTATTTGAGAGTTCTTTGTGCAATAATTTAAGCTCTCTATCAGAAATTATTGACCTTTGTTGTTCTAATTGGGAAGGGTTTTTTCTGATAAATCTTAACTGACTAAGACGAGAATTCTCGCGAATAATTATGGAATACTTATGGGGTGATATTTCAGCATATAACGGTCCACTATAGCCAGGAAGTATTTTATCAAAAGATTGAGTTTTATCTGCAATTATTCTAGTAAAAACATCTAATCTACCTGTTGAACTCTTTGGATTTGCAATGGCCCAAATACTTTCTGGTAATTCAAGAAATTCTTTCAATTCTACTAAATATACACAATTTCTTTCCAAAACAGCTCCGTTTTCAATTTCAAACTCATGATCAATAAGGTCGTGAGCACACTCAAGTACACTTTTATTACCATTTGGTATGAAACTTGCACGAATTCTATAAGCTTTTTTCCCTAATCTTAAATCAAGGCTTGCAGGTTGTATTTGTTGGTCTGGAATTTGATCTATTGATTGGATCTTTTTCCTAGTTATCAATGTTTTTATAAGGCTGTAAGGCAGGATACCACTAGCGCCAGTCAGACTCTGGTTTTTATTTTCTATACTTTCGGGGTATTGAATATTTTCGTTTAATAGGCTCATCATGACTTTTTTTGTATCATTATACATAAAAATGAGTATATAAATAGCTAAATGTAGCTAAATTAAACAACATTTAAATATACATTTTAGTCAAAAATTAGTTAGTTTTAAAAATTGTTTTTTTAATACTAATTCTGTTTTTAATTAACTTAAATGTTATGAATGCATAAAAATGGATAAGAAATTAAAAGAAAGAAACTTAAGCATACAAACTAAATTTATCCACGATGGATCTTTGAGGTCTCCAAATAATGAAACTTCAGAAGCAATTTATTTAACATCGGGTTATGTCTATAGTTCAGCAGAAGAGGCAGAGTCAAGATTCAACGGGGAAATTGATGGATACATCTACAGTAGATACTCAAATCCGAATCTATCTATGCTTCAAACAAAATTGTGTGAGATGGAGGGGGCACAGGCAGCAAGATTAACTGCGTCAGGAATGGCTGCAGTATTTTGGTCGCTCTTTACAAATGTGCAAGCTGGAGATCATATTGTAGCTGCGGATGCGATTTTTGGGTCATGTCTCTCTATATTGAAAGATATTCTTCCAAATTATGGAATTGAAGTAACAATTGTGAGGGCAACAAATATAGAAGCTTGGAAACAAGCTATAAAGAAAAATACAAAAGTATTTTTCTTTGAAACACCAACAAATCCAATGCTCGAGATATTAGACATTGAGACCATATCCAATATAGCAAAGGAGAATGAAATTAAAGTTATAATTGACAATGTTTTTGCAACTCCCTTGAGACAAAGACCGCTTGAACTTGGTGCTGATATTGTTATTTATTCAGCAACGAAA